>FWPU01000356.1_pt1 | contig 147170 bp, 117 predicted proteins | sample 2228361 | NCBI WGS metagenome assembly FWPU01 (sample SAMEA103939777, study PRJEB20133) | metagenome | reverse complement strand
ACCACCAAGACAACCAGGTGATCGTGGCCGTCAAAGATACCGGCGTGGGCATCGCCCCGGAGGACGTGCCCCGCGTCTTTGAGGCCTTTCACCAGTTGGATGGCAGCATGCAGCGGCGCCGCAGCGGGGTCGGCCTGGGCCTGACCATCAGCAAGCGGTTCGTGGAGCTGCACGGGGGCCGCATCTGGGCGGAAAGCGAGCCGGGCCGGGGCAGCACCTTCTACTTCAGCCTGCCCGTAAACAACACCGCGACGCTGAGCTATCTGGTCGAGTCCGACCCCCACCTCTCCCCCCAGACCAGGCAGTCGCGCCTCGTCCTGGCGGTCACCCGCAGCACGTCCGCCGCCACCATGCTGACGCGCTACCTGCGCGACTGCCGCACCATCATCGTCCAGGATCTGGAGCAGGCCCGGTCCGTGGCCCGCCAGATGCTGCCCCAGGTGGTCCTGGTGGACCCCTCCGACGCGGCCTGGGGCAGGGACGGCATCGAGGCGTTGAGTGGGGCGTGGGGCCTGCCGCACACCCCCTTCATCGCCTGTGCGCTGCCTGGGGCGGAGCGCCAGGGGCGGCGTGGCACGGCCAGCGGCTACCTGATCAAGCCCGTCTCCCGCGAGAGCCTGTGGGACGTGCTGCGCCAGTTCGCCGAAGACGTGGACCGCGTGCTGGTGGTTGACGACGACCAGGACTTTGTCCAGTTGATGACCCGCCTGCTGGATAACCCCCTGCGCCGCTACCAGGTCTTCAGCGCCTACAGCGGCAAGGAAGCCCTGGCCATGATCACCCGCCTCAAGCCGGACCTGGTGCTGCTCGATCTGAAGCTGCCGGACCTCGACGGGCTGGCGGTTATGGAGCGCATCCGCTCGATCCCGGCGGGCAAAGACATCCCCATCGTGATCGTATCCGGCCAGGACGAGGTCAACGCGCTGGAGAGCCTCGGCGGCCCCATCACCATCAACAAACTGAGCGGCTTTCAACCGGGGGAGGTCCTGCGGGTGATTCAGGCGGTGCTGGACGCCACCACCCCCTCTACCGCGCCCGAACAGCCCGGCGAGGCCATTCTGCTGCGCCTCCAGCAGGGGTGAGACCGGATCAGCCCCCTCCCCTCAGCCCGCTTCCAGGGCCTTCAGCGCCGAGAGCAGGTCCTGCTCCGTGATCGGCTTCTCCAGGAAGGCCGTGGCCCCCAGGGCGAGCGCCAGCTCGCTTTGCTTGAGCACGCTGCACACAATGATGGGGATGTGGTGCGTGGCGGGATGGTTCCGCAGCGTCTGGAGCAGGTCCCAGCCATCCTGATCGGGCATCATCAGGTCCAGCGTAATGGCGTCCGGGCGCTGCTGGCAGGCCAGGTCAAGCGCCTCCTCGGCGGTCTGGGCCAGCAACACGCGGTAACGGTGGGGGACCAGGTAATGCTTGTACAGCGTCAGGACATCCTCGTTATCGTCCACCACCAGCACCGTGCGCTGCGGGGCAGTGGGCAGGTCCGCCCGCAGGCCCACCACCGCATGCTCAGGGCCAAGCGGCACGATGCGGGCGCCGTTGAGGGCCGCCATCTCGTAAAACGTCGCCAGCCGCTGCGCCACTTCTGCGTGGGAGGCCCTCGCCAGGGCCGTCTTCGGCTCCACCTCAACGGACAGGTGCACAGCCGTCCCGTCGGCCTGGGCGGTGAGGACCAGCGCCGCGCGGGCCGTATGCTCGACCAGGTATCCCAGGATGCCCAGCAGCATCTGCCGCAGCAGGTTGCGATCCATGGCTATGGCCGGCAACCCCTCCGGCAGCTTTTGCCGCACCGCAAGCTGATTCCCCTGCAACAGTTTGTGCAGCAGCGCCAGCACCCCCTGGAGCACGTCCGCCAGGTCGGTAAGGCGGCTGTTCTGGGAGATGCGGCTGGCCTCCAGGCGGAGCAGCTCCAGCGAATCGGGGCGGCTCTGCTCGCCCTGGGCAGCGGCCTCCGCCGGTTGGCGACGGCTGGCCAGATGCCGCGCCCTCAGCATGCCCGCCACCGCCTCAATAGCTGCCTTGTGCTCCCGGTAATACTGCCGCCGGCTGATGGCCAGCCTGCTGGCCACCGATTGCGGGTCCTGGGCCTCCACATAGCGCATCACCATCAGTCGGTGGCGACGCCACTCCCGCGAGAAGGCGGGGGCCTGGGGGCCGGGGTCCAGCTCCTTGATGACCTCCAACAGGATATGGTGCAGCTCCCAACCGCGCTTCTTGGGGTTTAGCGCCGGGTCAGCGCAAAGGTAGCGGGTCAGGGGATGGGTGCGCAGGGAAACCAGGTCGTAGAGCTGCTGGTAGGCGCTGGCCACCAGCTCCGTGAAATCCGCCTCAACTGTCGTCATGCGCTGCCTCCCCAGACGGCACACCATGGCACAAACTTGGCACTCCGAGAATTGATCCCAACTGCCCAAACATGTTAGGGTGACTTTAACAGGTTAATGTGACGTCACATTTCCCGTTGCTGACTGCACCGGCCTTTTTAGTCTGAGCGGTACGCCTCACCCGCCTCAAACCTGCACCACGTCGCCACACAAGGGGGTTGCCTATCACCGATCTTACCAGAGAACGCCCGTTTTCCACACGTCTGAGCCTCTTCAGAGAAAAGACCATCATGCCGCCCGCTTGATCGGGACCGCAATATCGCCATGCTGCGATATAGAGTTTACCTGTAGTCGTTGCACAGGAGGAAAACATGCACCACCACAGAGTTCTTGCCCGTCTCCCCGCTCTCGTCCTCGTCCTGGCGGTTGTGCTGGCGCTGGTTCCCCAGCCAGGACCGGCCACCGCCCAGGGGGAATGGGACCTGGCCACCGCCGCCGAGCCGTATCGCGGCCTGACCATCAACGCCTATTTCCTTCCCCGCCCAGGTTACGCAGCAGCCATCGAGCTGATCCCCCAGTTCGAGGAGATCACCGGCATCACCGTGACCTACGAGCAGATCCCCTACGAGAACACCCACGAGCGTGAGGTGCTGGACTTCGTCAGCGGCGCCGCCACCTACGACGTCATCCTGATCGACGTGGTGTGGATCGGCGAGTTCGCCGCCAACGGCTGGGTGGTGCCGCTCAGCACCTTCTACGAGGACCCCGCCCTGGCCGACCCCAACCTCAACCTGGAGGGCTTCTTCCCCATCCTGCTGGAATCCTTCGGCACCTGGGATGAGGTAGTTTACGGCCTGCCCTTCGACAACTACTCCGGCCTGCTCTTCTATAACCGCTGCATGCTGGAGGAAGCGGGTTTCGACGGCCCGCCGGAAACCTGGATGGAGCTGCTGGAGGAATACGGCCCCGCCCTGACCCACGACGACCAGTACGCCTTCGCCTTGCAGTCGCGCCGTGGCGAGACCCAGTCCGCCGACTCCTTCATGCGCATGATCTGGCCCTTCGGCGGCTCGCTGCTGGACGAGAACTTCCGGCCCAACCTCAGCTCGGAAGAGTCGCTGGCCGGGCTGCAATTCCGCCAGGACCTGATGGCCTACATGCCGCCGGACATCGTGGAATGGGACCATGACGAAACCGTGCAGGGCCTGGCCCAGGGCCGCGTGGCTATGATCACGGAATGGTCCGCCTTCTGGGCTTACCTCACCAATCCGGAGACCTCCGTCATCACAGACTGTGTGGACGTGGCCGTGGAGCCTGCCGGCCCTGCCGGTCGCAGCCCGGCCCTGGGTGGCTTCTCCCTGGGCGTCAACGCCTTCAGCGCGCCGGAGAAGCAGGCGGCGGCCTGGCTCTTCATCCAGTGGCTGACCTCCGAGGAAATGGCCGACGACTACATCCGCGCCGGCGGTGTGTCGGGCCGCATGAGCGTCTACGAGGACGAGGAGCTACGCGCGGAGTACCCCTACTTCGAGCCGCTGGTCGAATCCTGGGCCAACTACGGCAACGCCATCTTCCGCCCGCGCTTCCCCGAATGGCCGGAGATCTCCGAGGTCATCGCCCAGTGGGGTAGCGAGATGATGCTGGGCAACGTCACCGTGGAGGAAGGCGTGGCCCGCATTGAAGCCGAGATCGAGCGCATCTTGCAGCCCTACTACGACGGCGAGTACCCGATGCTCCAGTAATTCAGGGCCGCTGGCTGGCCGGTAACCCCCGCCCGTCGCTGTCCAACATCGGCCCCACGGGGTCCGGCTACACCGTTCGGGTTGGGGGGCGTTCCCGCCAAAAACGCCCCCCATCGCCCATCCCGGCAGACTGAGGAGACGAAGGAAAGGAGAGAGGCGCAGGCCCGCCGCGCCGGGCTGCGCAGCCAGCTATGACTCAACAACACGACCTCCATGCGATGAGCAGGCAGGCCTTTGCCGAGCTGGAAGCCGTCTTCGCCCGCCTGGCCCCCGACACGGCAGAGACGATGTGCCAGGAGATTCTGGCAGCCAGGCGGATCGCCTGCTATGGTGTGGGCCGTGAAGGGCTGATGATGAAGGCCCTCTGCATGCGCCTGATGCACCTGGGCCTGGATGCCCATGTCGTGGGAGACATGACGACGCCGCCCATTGGCCAGGGCGACCTGCTGATGGTGAGCGCAGGACCGGGCCAGTTTTCAACCGTGCTGGCCCTGATGGGCGTGGCCAGGGACGCCGGGGCCAGGACGCTGTGCGTGACCGCCCAGCCGGAAGGAAAGGCCCCCCAACAGGCCGACGTGGTCATCCACCTGCCCGCCCAGACCATGGCCGACGACACCGGGGCGACCGCCAGCCTGCTGCCCATGGGCAGCCTGTACGAGGCGGCCCAATTGCTGTTCTTTGACTTTATCTCCATTCTGTTGCGGGACAGGACGGGACAAAGCCCTGAGGAAATGCGCCACCGCCATACCAACCTGGAATGAGGCCTGCCCATGGACGCCTACCGTACCGCCACCGCGCCCCGCACCGGCGAAAGACGTGGCTCACCTGTTCCGGAGAGGAGGCTGGCCATCGTGATGATGGCCCCCTCGATCATCGCCCTGCTCGTCATCGGGCTGTATCCCCTCCTCTTCGCGCTCAATGTCAGCTTCCGCACCTACATGATCACGCGGCCCCGGGGGCTGGGGACGTTCATCGGCCTGCAAAACTACGGGACTGTGCTGACCGACCCCCTCTTCTGGGATTCGATAGGCCGGACGGCCATCCTCTTCATCCTGGTCGTGCCCGCCCAGATTCTCATCGGCATCGCCCTCGCCCTGCTGCTCAACGCCACGCGCTGGCGTGGGCTGGCCGCCGTGCTCCGGGTGGCGCTGGTCATCCCCTTTGCCATGACCCCCGCCGTCGTGGGGCTGATGGCCCGGCTGCTCTACAACCGCGATTTCGGCTTCTTCAACTTTCTGGTCGCCTCCTTCGGCGGGCAGCCCATCAACTGGCTGGGGGACCCCAACTGGGCCATGGTCTCCATCATCCTCACCGACATCTGGCAATGGACCCCCTTTGTGGCCCTGGTGATGCTCTCCGGCCTGACCCTGGTCCCGGAGGACAGCATCGACTCCGCCAAGCTGGACGCCGACGGCTGGTGGCCCATCTTTCGCCACATCCAGCTCCCCTTTCTGCTGCCCGGCATCACGGCGGTGCTGATTCTGCGCACCGCCGACATCCTCAAGCTGTTCGACATGCCCTTCATCCTCACGCGGGGCGGGCCTGGCGTATCCACCGAGTTGATCAGCCTCTACGTGCAGCGCGTCGGCTTCCGGGTCTTTGACATGGGCATCGCCTCGGCGCAGGCCGTCCTGCTGCTCATCCTGTGTATCCTCCTGTCCCGGCTCTACATCACCCTGTTCTACCGCGAAGTGGTCGTCGATTAGGGAGCTGCCCATGGCTACAGCAGATACCACCACGCGATTGCGCCTGAGCGCCAGGCGGGCCGCAGCCCGACGCCAGCCGCTCACCTGGCAGCATATCGGCCAGTTGCTCGCGCTCCTCTTCATCCTGGGCATGATCCTCTTCCCGCTCTACTGGATGGTCACCACGTCCTTTAAGACCACGGTGGACACCTTTGCCGTCCCCCCGGTCTTCGTCTTCCAGCCCAGCCTGGAGCACTACCAGAAAATCTTAGAAGAAGGCCTGGTTCCCAAAGCCGCGCTCAACAGCCTCATCATCGCCGGGGGGGCCACCCTGCTGGCCGTGCTGCTGGGCACGCCTGCCGCCTACGTGATGGCCCGCTTTGAATTTCGCGGCAAGCGCGACCTGTGGTTCTGGTACATCTCCAACCGCTTCATCTCCCCCGTGGTTGTCGTGCTGCCCTTCTTCCTCATTGCGCGCCAGATCGGGGCGCTGGATACCCAGTGGTACCTGATCCTGGTCTACCAGACCTTCACCATCCCCCTGGTGGTCTGGCTGTGCCTGGACCAGTTCCGGGCCGTGCCGCGCGACGTGGACGACGCCGCAAAAGTCGACGGCTGCAACCTGTTCCAGACCTTCTTCCACATCAACCTGCCCCTGGCCATCCCCGGCATCGTCGTCTCCGCCATCCTCTCCTTCATCTTCTCCTGGAACGAGATGCTCTTCGCCCTGCTGCTCACCCAGGACCAGGCCCGCACCGCCCCCGTAGAGGCCTCTACCTTCATGACCGGCATGGGCATCCGCTGGGGAGAGATGATGGCCACGGGCACCATCATCGTGCTGCCGGTGGTGATCTTTGCCGCGCTGGTTTCTCGCCACCTCGTGCGTGGCCTCACGATGGGAGCAGTGAAATGAAGCTCGGTGCCAACCTCAGCTTTGCCGTCAAACGCCTGCCGGAAGCCCGCGAGTGGGCCAGGTTCGTCCGCGAATCCCTGGGCCTGGACCTCGTCCAGTTCACCTTTGACCTGCTGGACCCCTGGACCCCCAAGACCCACCGCCGGGCGCTGGCCGCCCAGGCCAGACAGGCCGCTCAGGATTACGGCATCACCATCCACAGCGCCTTCGTGGGGCTGGCCGCCTACTCCTACAACGGTCTGCTGCACCCGGAGCAGGCCGGTCGCCAGGCCGCCCGCGCCTGGTGGGAGCGCGCCATCGACCTGACCGCCGACCTGGGCTGCAAAGGCCTTGGCGGGCAGTTGGGCGGGCTTAGCGTGGCCGACGCAGCCCGCCCCGACGTGGCGAAGCAACGTCTCGAGGAAGCCTCCCAGACGTGGGTCGAACTGTCCCGCATCGCCGCAGACGCCGGGCTGGAGACGCTGTACATCGAGCCGACCCCGCTGACGCGCGAGTTCCCCCACACCGTCGAAATGTCCAGGCAGATGGCCGGCGATTGGGCGGGCACGGCAGCCATCCCGGTGAAGTACGCCGTCGACGTGGGCCACGCCATCTACAGGCCCCTCTACGGCGACGACCTGGCCGCCTCCCTGGAGTCCTGGCTCGTCGAGCTGGGGGATGACATCGGCCTGCTCCACCTGCAAAACACCGACGGCCACAGCGATTCGCACTGGGGATGGCCGGACCCACGGGGCACGTTCGATGTCGCCCGTTTCGGCGCTCTGGTGAAGCAGGCCGGGCTGCAGGACAGGCCGATCTTCATCGAGGTCTTCTACCCCTTCGAGCTGGCGGACGAGGCCGTGCTGGACAACATCAAGAGCACGGTGGCCCACTGCAAGGCGGCGCTGGGCCTCCCTCGCTGAGCAGGAGGCCTGGCAGCATCCTTCGCCCTTGTGCGCCGGCCACCTCAATGCTGAGCCGGTATTCCTGGCCGGGGCACTTGTGGGCTGGACCCGCTGTGGGGGGCCGCTTCAGAGGCCGCCCCCTTGCGCGCGACTCAAATCAATCACTTCATTAGCTGCCCCGCAGCCCCTCCCAACCTTGATGCCCGCCGCAGCAGCGCCAACCCCCGGCGGGCCTGGAGCAGGCAGGTGGCATCATCACAGGTGGTCAGCGGCGGAGGGATCGCTTATACTTACCTGCGCAGCGGTCCCTGTGTGTATCCTCGCCGTTTATTTCATCTGCACTCACCTGGAGCCAATTCCGTCATGGACGAACAGCAACCGATTTCCTGGCAGTTCATCGTGCTGGTGATCCTGATCGCCCTCATGGTGCTCCTGGTCGCGGCAGCGCCCATCCCCATCGAGCGCGCGCCCAGGCCGGTCTCCTTCAACGATCTTGAGCTTTCCCAGCACTACGATTCCCCGGACGGCCTCAGCCTCGACTACCCGGCGGACTGGCGCATCATCCCCGTGGAGAGCGGCTACTTCATGCTCAGCAACTACGCCGCCACGCCCGGCGAGCCGCCCGCCAGCCCCAACGCCGTCGTCATCCACTTCCTCCGCGCCCCTCTGGAGGACTTCGGGCTGCCCGGCGAAACCACCGCCCAGGACATCCTGTTCCAGATGGTCTCCCGCAGCGGGCGGCGCGAGGAGGCCATCACGGAGCAACCGCTCGGCGACCTGACCGGCGTGCGGGCGCACTTCCTGGAGCAGGGCCTGGAAAAGGAGCGCGTGCTCCTCACCCCGGACGAGCGCACGCTGGTGCTGATCGAGGCCGACGTGCCCCAGGGCCGTTGGGAGCAGGTGCGCGGCCTCTTCGACCGCATCCTGGAGACGGTCACCATCAGCGAGGCCGCCGGTTGAGGGCCCTCGGTAACGCCTGATTTGTGCTAAATATCACCAATTCTGTCTGGTTTCTTGATTTCTCGATCCCTTCGATGTACACTAGCCTGCCAGTGGCCTGCCCAGGAGATGGAGAGGTTCCAGCCATGACCGATCTGGTGTGCAATTTCATCGGCGGGGAGTGGGTTGAGGCGGCCTCCGGCGAGCGCTTCCAGAGCATCAACCCGGCCACCGAGGAGCTGATCGGTCACGTGGCGAAGAGCAGCGCCACCGACGTGGAAGCGGCGGTCAACGCCGCCCTGGCCGCCTACGAGGGCTGGCGGCTCACGCCTGCCCCCCGGCGCGGGGAGATCCTCTTCCGCGTGGGCCAGTTGCTCCAGGAACGCAAGGAGGCGCTGGCCCGCCTGATGACCCAGGAGATGGGCAAGGTCATCGCCGAGGCGCGCGGCGACGTGCAGGAGGCCATCGACATGGCCTTCTATATGGCCGGGGAGGGGCGTCGCCTGCTGGGCTACACCGCCCCCGTGGAGCTGCCCAACAAGTTCGGCATGGCCCTCCGCGACTCGGTGGGCGTGGTGGGCCTCATCACGCCCTGGAACTTCCCCATCGCCATCCCCAGTTGGAAGACCCTGCCCGCCCTCATCGCCGGCAACACCGTCGTCTTCAAACCGGCCTCCGATACGCCCAAACTCGGCGCGGAATTCGTGCGCGTCTTCGCGGAGGCCGGCCTGCCCCCCGGCGTGCTGAACCTGGTGTTGGGTCCCGGCGGCACGGTGGGCAGCGCCCTGGGCGAGCACCCGGCGGTCAAGGTGATCTCCTTCACCGGCTCCACGGACATCGGCTACCGGCTCTACGCCCAGGCAGCCCGCCTGGGCAAGAAGGTCAGCCTGGAGCTGGGCGGCAAGAACGCCATCATCGTCATGGACGACGCCAACTTCGACCTGGCGGTGGAGGCCATCGTGTGGAGCGCCTTCGGGACCACCGGCCAGCGCTGCACGGCCACCAGCCGCCTCATCGTGCAGCAGGGCATCAAACCCCGCCTGGTGGAGGCGCTGACCGAGCGGACCCGAAAGCTCAAGCTGGGCTACGGCCTGGACGAGAGCGTGGACGTCGGCCCCCTGGTCAACCGCCACGCGCGGGAGAACATCCACCGCTATGTGCAGATCGGCAGGCAGGAGGGCGCCCGGCTGCTGGTGGGCGGCGACTACGCCGACCCACTGGACGGCAAGGGCTTCTTCTACCAGCCCACCCTCTTCGACCGGGTGACGCCCGACATGCGCATCGCCCAGGAGGAGATCTTCGGGCCGGTGCTCGCCATCCTGGAGTTCGAGACGCTGGAGGAGGCGGTGCGCATCAACAACAACACCGCCTACGGCCTCTCCAGCAGCATCTTCACGGAGAACGTCAACGCGGCCTTCCGCGCCATCCGCGACCTGAGCACCGGCATCGTCTACGTCAACCACGGCACCATCGGCGCGGAGATTCAATTCCCCTTCGGGGGCACGCGCGGCACCGGCAACGGCATGCGCGAGGCCGGGCAAACCGCGCTGGATACCTTCACCGAATGGAAGGCCGTCTACGTCGACTACAGCGGGCGGTTGCAGCGGGCGCAGATCGACACCGACGCCATCCTGGGCGGTCAGGGATAATCGGAGTCCTTCGATGAGCAAGCCGTCGACCCCGCCAGGGCCGCTCTACTGGGAATCCTCCTACGAGATCGTGCTGCACCTGCTGGAACGCTATCCCGACGTGGACCTGGACAGTTTGGGCTTACAGGAACTCTACGACATGATCGTCACGCTCCCCGCATTCGCCGATGACCCGGCCCTGGCCCACGACGGGCTGCTCATCGAAATCCTGCGGGAGTACTACGAGGAGGCAACTAACCGATGACCCACCCCGGACCGGACCTCACCGGCCTGCACAACCCGGACTACCCCCTGCCGGAAGAGCTGCGGGCCAACATCGCCGTCACCAGCCTGGACCGCCTCTATAACTGGAGCAGGCGCTCCTCGGTGTGGCCGCTGCTCTTCGGCCTGGCTTGCTGCGCCATCGAGATGATCTCCACCGCCGCCGCCCGCTACGACCCGGCTCGCTTCGGCATGGAGGTCATGCGCGCCAGCCCCCGCCAGGCCGACCTGCTCATCGCCTCCGGCACGGTCACCAAGAAGATGGTGGTGCCCATCGTGCGCATCTACAACCAGATGCCGGAGCCGAAGTACGTGATGGCCATGGGCGCTTGCGCCAGCGGCGGCGGCCCGTTCAAGGAGGGCTACAACGTGGTCTCCGGTCTGGACAAATATATCCCCGTCGATGTCTACGTCCCCGGCTGCCCGCCCACCCCCCAGGCGCTGCTGCACGGCTTCATCACCCTGCACAAGAAGATCGAGAGCCAGTCGCTGCGCACCGTGCCCTGGTACCGCAGCGGGTCCAGCGAGGCCTTCCCGGTCCCCATCCTGGGGCCGGACATCATCGACCCGCGCCAGGCGGAGCTGATCCGCCGCCAGGCCGAGCAGGCCGCCCACCGCGCCGAGGAGGCCTAAGAGAGCGCCATGACCGAGCAACCGACCACCACCAACGAGCAGGCCGTCACCGACCCCACCCAGGAGGCCATCGCCCTGCTCAAGGAGCGCTATCCGCAGGACGTGCGGGACGACGACCGCGAGGGGTTCGGCGGCGTCATCGTCAGCGCCGACCGCCTCCCTGAGGTGGCCCGCACCATCCGCGACGAGCTGGGCTACGACTACCTCTCCAGCGCCACCGCCGTGGACTACCTGGGCTGGGGCGGCAACGGCGACCACCTGGAGATGGTCTACCACGCCTATCGCATCCGCCAGGGCGGCCCGGCCCTGGTCTTTAAGGCCCAGACGCCGCGCAACAAGGCCACCCTGCCCTCCCTCATCGACATCTGGCCCGGCGCGGACTTCCAGGAGCGCGAGGCCTGGGACCTCTACGGCATCCGCTTTGAGGGCCACCCCAACCTCAAGCGCATCCTGCTGTGGGAGGGCTTCGACGGCCACCCCATGCGCAAGGACTGGCGGGAGGCCTACTACGAGCAGGAGCACAAACCCTTCGATAGCCGCTGGCCGGAGGGGCACGTCTTCCGCGCCGAGGAAAAGAACCCCTACGGCAAGAACGTCCGCTACCCCCAGGGCTTCACCCTGGATGGCTACGCCGCGCCCGGCGAGCGGCCTAACTACGCCGGGCTGGGCCTGGGCGTGGACATCGAGGAGATGAGCACGCCCGGCCTCAAGACCGACCGCATCATCGTCAACCTCGGCCCCCACCACCCCAGCACGCACGGCGTGTTCCGCATGGTGGTCACGCTCGACGGCGAGACCGTGGTCCACCTGGAGCCGATCATGGGCTACCTGCACCGCAACCACGAGCAGATCGGCGAGCGCAACACCTGGATCATGAACATGCCCTTCACCGACCGCCTGGACTACATCTCCAGCATGTCCAACAACCTCGGCTACGCCCTGGCGGTGGAGCGCTTGCTGGCCCTCGGCCCGCGCTACAGCCCGCCCACCTACCGCGCCGAGGTCATCCGTGTCCTCATGGTGGAGCTGACCCGTATCGTCAACCACATGTGGGCCATCGGCTTCCTGCTCAACGACCTGGGCGCCTTCTTCACCCCGGCCCTGTACGCCATCGCCGAGCGCGAGCTGATCCTGGACTTCTTCGAGGCCACGGCGGGCAGCCGCATGATGTGCAACTACATGCGCTTCGGCGGCGTGTTCAAGGACCTGCCGGAGCAGATCAAAGGCATCCCCCTCCTGGAAAACGACCTGGTCCGCGAGGAGGACACCCTGGTCTACCTGCACAACCTGATCCGCGAGCGCCTGCCCCGTGCGGTGGACCAGCTCGACCGCTACCTGACGGAGAACGAGATCATCGTCGAACGGTGCCAGGGCGTGGGCATCCTGCCCCCGGAGCTGGCCATCGCCTACAGCACGGCGGGGCCGGTGCTGCGCGCCAGCGGCGTGCCCTACGACGTGCGCCGCGCCGAGCCGTACAGCATCTACCCGGAGCTGGACTTCGACGTGGCCGTGCGCTACAACGGCGACATCTACGACCGCTACCTGATCCGCATGGACGAGATGCGCCAGAGCCTCCGCATCCTGGACCAGCTTCTCCCCCGCCTGGAGGAGACCAAAGGCGAGCCGATCATGGCCGGCAAGCCGGCCTACAACCCCCGCGTCCCGGCGGGCGAGTCTTACGGGCGGGTGGAGAACCCCAAGGGCGAGCTGGGCTACTACGTCGTCTCCGACGGCGGCCAGAACCCCTGGCGCTATCACGTGCGCTCCCCCAGCTTCATCAACCTGACCGCCCTCGGCGAGATCTGCAAGGGGCACAAGGTGGCGGACATCGTCGCCAACCTCGGCAGCATCGACATCGTGCTGGGCGAAGTAGACCGCTGATCAACAGTGTGACGCTGCAACACGGCGTTTACAAGGAGAGACTATGTACGGGACAGGGCTTCTCAAAGGGATGGGCGTCACGCTCAAGCACTTCCTGGATACCTACCTGGCCGACCTCAAGTACCTGGGCAGGGGCAAGCGCAACAACGCCGCCTTCCAGGTGCGCCAGGGCTGGCAGGCGCGCGGCCTCTTCACCGTGGAATACCCGGAGGAGAAGATCGCCGTGCCGGAGCGCTTCCGCTTCATCCCTTTCCTGGTCATCAACAACCTGGACGATGAGGAAAACCCCGGCCATGACTGGTGCACCAGTTGCGGCATCTGCGCCAAGGTCTGCCCGCCCCAGTGCATCTGGATCGTGCGCGGCACTGACCCGGAGACCGGTCGCCCCAAGCCGGAGCCGGAGGAGTTCTATATCGACATCGACATCTGCATGAACTGCGGCTTCTGCGCCGAGTTCTGCCCCTTCGACGCCATCAAGATGGACCATGACTACGAGCTGGCCAGCTACGACCGCACAGCGGCCCACATCTTCGATAAGAAGAAGCTCTCCAAAGAATTCCGCTACTGGGTCTCCATCGCCCCCACCACCGCCGCCCAGGAGGCCGAGGAGCGCGGCGGCTGGGAGCACAAGGACGTGCTCAAGGCCAGGGCCAAAGCGGCCAGGGAACAGCCTGGGTCCAGGGAATCAGCCTGACGCGCAATCCAGGGATGCCCCCGCCCGCCCAGGGCAAGGTCAATGTAAAGGCGCGGGCATCCTCCTTGCTGCACACGCTCACCGCCTGCCTCCATCGCGCCTTCACCGGCGGCAGCAGGGCCATAGATGGATGCCCTGCTGCGGTCACTCAACGACGGGAGCGGAACTATGTTATACAAGAGCGACACCGACCTGCTGTTCCCGCCCCGCGTGATCGCCTCCCTCGCCGGCCTGCGGGGACCACTGTGGCGGGGGCTGGTTAGGCGCGTCAGCGCCCTGCCCCAGACGCACCCGGACGTGCTGGGCTTCATGCTGATGATGGTGCGCCTGGATGGCTGCCTGACCTGCCACGCCGACAGCTACCGCGCCATGCTGGGCTGCACGCTGTGCGCCCGCCAGAACGTGCTGCGCTTCAAGGGCAGCGACCAGGAGCTGCTCGCCCTGTGGCAGGCCGCCCGGCAGGAGGTCCGGCGCTGGCAGGAAAACGGCAGCGCCCCGCTGTTCGATTAGGCGCGCCGGGGGTGGACGGCTGCCCAAAATACGTTAAAATAAACACAATCACCATCATAAAAAAAGAGCCGCAGGCACACCACCTACCGGCTGGCCTGCTACAAACACAGGGCAAGGGTATATGAGCGAACAAACCAACCTGCACGAGGCGGTCCTGGCCGCCCTCAAGACCGTCAACGACCCGGAGCTGCACCGGGACATCATCAGCCTGAACATGGTGCAGGACCTGCGCGTCGAAGACGGGGTGGCCCGCTTCCGCCTGGTGCTGACCACCCCCGCTTGCCCGCTCAAGGATGTCTTCCTGCGCGATTGCCGCGCCGCGCTGGTCGCCAAGGTGGAGGGCATCCGCGACGTGCAGATCACCTGGGACAGCCAGGTCCCTACGGACAGACGCCTGCACGGGCGTCTGGATACCGCCATGCGCAGCATCATCGCCATCAGCAGCGGCAAGGGCGGCGTGGGCAAGAGCACCGTGGCCGTCAACCTGGCCATCGCGCTGGCCCAGAGCGGCGCGCGCGTCGGCCTCCTGGATGCCGATATCCTGGGGCCGAACATCCCCATGATGGTCGGGCTGGGTTTCGGCAGGCCGCGCGTGGAGGGCAACAAGCTGGTCCCCTTCGAGGTCTTCGGCATCCACGTCATGAGCATGGGCTTCCTCATCGAGCCGGACAAGCCCCTCGTCTGGCGCGGGCCGATGCTGCACGGGGCCATCCGCCAGTTCTTCAACGACGTGGCCTGGCCCCAGGTGGACTACCTGGTCGTGGACCTGCCGCCGGGGACCGGCGACGCCCAGCTCAGCCTGGCCCAGAGCGTGCCCCTCACCGGCGCGGTGATCGTCACCCAGCCGCAGGACGTGGCCCTCACCGACGCGGCCAAGGGGCTGGCCATGTTTGAGGAGCTACAGGTCCCCATCCTGGGCGTGGTGGAGAACATGGCGGGCGAGTACTTCGGCCAGGGCGGCGGCGAGAAGCTGGCCGGGCAGTACGGTGTGCCCTTCCTGGGCCGCATCCCCATGGAGGCCAGGGTGCGCGTCGGCGGCGACAGCGGCAGGCCCATCGTGGTGGACGCGCCCGATTCCCCGGCGGGCCAGGCCTTCCGGCAACTGGCCCAGGCCGTCGCGGCGCGGGTCAGCGTGGTCACGCTGGCCCAGAACGACGTCATCCCCCTCAACATCGTCAGCTAGGGCCGCCCCCGCTGCCCAGCCGCGGGCGCGAGCATAAATTCGGCCAGGGCCGACAACGGCGTCGCCCTGGCCGGTTTGCCTCCGCCGCCCGGTCACGCCTTGCCCGGCGCGTCGATCTCCACCCGTCCGGCCCCACCCCCACGCAAAAAAAGGGCAGCGCCCGCTGCCCCCCGTTTGAAAACCCTAACTTCCCCTACCAGAACTTTTGTGCTATAATATCCTCACCACATCCCCCAAACCCAAACGCCCGCCCTTGCTGCTGAAGAAAATTGTGCGGCAGCAGCAAACGGCAGCAAGCGCCGGAAGGCCCCCCCCTTGCTGCACAAAAAAACATGGTGCCGCAGCAGCAATCCGCAGCAGGCAAAACCGGGCCGGTCACTCGTTGCCCAGCACCTCGATCTCGTCGCTGGAGCGCGGGGGGTTGCTCCGCCCGACCAGGACCCAGAACAGCGCGTTGAGCGCCAGCGCCGCCCCCAGGGCCACCGCCCCCTCCACCGACCAGCCACGATAGACCAGGTAACGGCGCACCAGCTCCCCGGCCACCAGCATCGCCAGCGCCGTCACCCACCTGCGCTTTGGCTCGGTGCGCTGCACCGCCAGCGCCAGCGCGGCGAAGATCACCGTCAGGCCCAGCCAGGCTGCCCAGTTCATCACACACCCTTCGTCCATCCAACCAAAACGGCCACAGGCCCTGCGCCGGGGATTATAGAAGGCGCAACCACATCTTTCAAATCCCTACGATCCAGGTTATATTTTACGGGCCGTTTTCTTTCGCCCGGCCACGGATGGTCCCCAGACGCCCCGTGGCGCAAACAATCCCAGGCCCGACAGGGTGGGCGAGCCGGGCCGGTGCGCCAGGCCGCAACGATCTGCGCAGGCATTTATCCAACCGACTGTAAGGAGCATCCCTATGGACATTAGAAGCTCGGAACTCAAGCGTGTCACGCTGTTCGAAGTGAGCGGGCGTATCGACAGCACCAACGCCAACGAACTCGGCGAAGCGCTCAACGCGGCCATCGACGCCGGGCGCACTCAGATCGTGATCGATCTCTCCAGCGTGGAGTACATGAGCAGCGCCGGCCTGCGCGAGCTGGTGGCTGCCCTTAAGAAGGTCAAGCGCGGCACCGGCGACCTGCGTCTGGCCTCGCCCTCCGAGCGGGTGATGGAAGTCCTGGAGCTGGCCGGGCTGGATTCCATCTTCGAGATCTACCCCAACCAGGTAGAAGCCGTCGGCAGCTTTTAGGCCGGGCGGCGGGCATGCCATGGGTGAGGAACACCGGATAGTCATTCCGAGCGTCCTGGAGCGCATCCCGGACGTGTGCGATTTCATCGTCGCGGCCTGCCGTCGGGCCGGGTTCAATGAGCGCGCGACCTATCACTGTCAGATGGCGGTGGACGAGGCCTGCACCAACATCATCGAGCACGGCTACAAGGCCGCCAGCCAGAGCGGGCAGATCGAGATCGTCTTCAGGGACAAAGGGGATCGCTGTGCCATCAGCATCCTGGATAGCAGCCCCCCCTTCAATCCCCTGGAGCACGACGACCCCGACCCGGAGCTGCCGTTGTACGAGCGCGAGCAGCCGGGCGGCTGGGGCATCTACTTCATCAAGAAGATGATGGACGCAGCCATGTATGCCTACGAGAATGGCCGCAACCATCTGAGCATGGTCAAACTGAAAACGCCGGAGAATATGGTCCAGCCAAGGAGCCAGCCGGTGGAGACAGCAATCACCGTTCGGCCAGCAGGCGACGATGCCTGGGAGGTTGTGCCAGCGGCGCGGCTGGCTTCCAACAGCGCGCCGGAGCTGCAAGATGTGATCGACGCGCAACTGGAGGCCGGGCACGTCCACCTGATCGTCAACCTGGGGGCCGTCTCCTACATCTCCACCAGCGGCCTCAAGGTGCTGGTCAACGCCTGGCGGCACGCACGCGCCCAAAAAGGCAACGTCGCCCTGGTGGGGCTGAACGCTAACCTCCACGAGATCTTTGAGACGGTAGGCTTTGACCAGGTGTTTGACATCTACGACACGGTTGATGAAGCCTTGCAGAACATGCGCAAACAGGCCGCCTAGCGCCTCGCCCCGCCTCAACCAGACGCGGCGGCTCGGCCCATCCGCGCTGCGTGATTGCCAGGGATAGCGCCCACCGTGGAACCGGCCTCCTACCTGCTGCTTGTACTGCTCCTGCTGCTGGCGAGCGCCCTGCTCGTCATCGGCTGGCTCCTCCGCCAGACGCGCCAGATCGCGCCGCTCCGCCGCGACGCGGCCCATCTCAACGCCCTGGCCGGCGTCGGGCAGGCCATCCTCGGCGCGCAGCTCAAGCTGGAGGCCCTGTGCGAGGTCGTCTACCAGCAGGCCAGCCGCTTCCTGGATACCTCCAACTTCCAACTGGGCCTCTTCGATGGCGACGACTACGTGATCCACATCTGGCTGCGCGAGGGCACACGTGTGCCCGGCCAGCGCTTCCCCAACGCGGCCAATGAGGGCCTCATCGGCTGGGTCCGCCGCACCGGCCAGGAGCTGCTGATCAGGGACTACCAGAAAGAGTGGGACCGCCTACCGGCCAAACCCAGCTACCAGGCCCACAGTCCGGCGCGCGCCGGGCTGTTCGCCCCGCTGGTGGCGGGCGGCGAGACCATCGGCGTCATCGCCATCCAGAGCGACAGGCCCCATGCCTTCAGTGAGGAAGACCTGCGCCTGCTTACCGTCCTCACCAACCAGGCAGCCGGGGCCATCCACAACGCGCAGCTCTTCGAGCAGGCCCAGGCCCGCAACCGCCAGCTACAACTGGTCAGCGAGGTCAGTCGCCAGGTGACGGCCATCCAGCCCTTGCCGGACCTCTTCCGCCAGCTCGTCACCCTCATCCAGCACACCTTTGGCTACTACGCCGTCAACATCTTTGTGCTGGACGAGGGCCAGACCACGCTGCGCCTGGGGGCCAGCAGCCACCCCGGCTTTCAGCAGCGCGCGCCGCTGCTCCAGCAGGGCGAGGGGCTGACCGGCTGGGCAGCGCTGCATGCCCAGACCGTGCACGCTCCGGATGTCACCAGGGACCGGCGCTACTTCGACGACGGCGTGCTGCGGGAGACGCGCGCCGAGGTCGCCGTACCGCTGGTTGTGGAGCGGCGGGTGCTGGGGGTGCTGGACGTGCAGAGCGACCAGATCGGGGCCTTCACCCAGGACGACGTGGTCGTCCTGGAGACGCTGGCCAGCCAGATTGCGTTGGCCATCCAGGAGGCGCAAAGCTACGAAGCCGAGCGCCGCCAGCAGGAACGGCTGAACGCCCTGGCGGAGGCGAGCCGGGCCGTCGTCTCCATCCTCAACATCGACGACCTGCTGGACGAGGTCGTGGACCTGGTGACGGACTACTTCGGCTACGACCGCTCCCACATCTTCCTGCGGGAGGATCACCACCTCGTGTTTCGCGCCGGGAGCGGCACCCACAGCGGGCGCTGGTCCATCGAAGGGCTGGCCTACGACCTCGACGGGCCGGGGCTGATCGCCAGGGCCGCCCGCACCGGGCAGCCGGTCATCTGCCCTAACGTCGAGGAGGAGCCGAACTACGTCCCCGGCCCCGGCCTGGAGGACACCCGCTCAGAGATGGTCATCCCCATCCAGATGGGGCGGCAGGTTCTGGGCGTGCTGGATATCCAGAGCACCAAGCCGGTGGCCTTCTCCTCCCAGGACGCCGAGCTGGCCCAGGCCCTCAGCGACACGATCGCGGTGGCCCTGCGCAATGCCACCCTCTACGCCCGCGAGAAGCGCCGCCGCATCCTGGCCGAGTCCCTGCGTGAGGTCAGCACGGCGCTGGGGGCCAGCCTGGAGGTGGACAGCGTGCTGGACGGCATCCTGCAGGGCCTGGAGCGGGTGATCCCCATCGATGCCGCCATGCTCGTGCTGTTCGACGAGGAGGCGGGGGCCTACCGCGTCAGCGCGCTGCGGGGGCGCATCGAGCGCGACGACCTCATCGGCTGCCTGGTCCCGCTGGATGCGGACATTCAGGCCGCCGTCAAGGCGCTGTTCCATCCCCAGGATGCGGACCAGCCGGGCGACAGGGAGCAGACAGAGGGCGCGGACGCCCCCGACCGCTACGAGCACCTGCTCGTCCCGCTCCTGCTGGGGGACGACCCGCTCGGCTACCTGGCCATCGACTACCACGCCGGGCGCTTCTCGCCAGACGACCTGGAGATCATCAACGCCTTCGCCACCCAGTCGGCCATCGCCATCGCCAACGCCCAGCTCTACATGGCCCAGCGCGAGCAGGCCTGGATCGCCACGGCCCTCCTGCAGGTCGCCGAGGCAACGTCCCGCGCCTCCAGCCTGGACGAGGTGCTACAAACCGTGGCCCGCATCACGCCCCTGCTGGTCGGCGTGGAATGGTGCGGCGTGCTGCTCTCCGAACGGGACGGCTTCCGCATCGTCGGCATCGAGGGCGGTGACCCGGAAGTCTTCCCCACTTTGGTCGGACTCACCTTCCGCCCGGAAGAATGGCCTCCCCTGGCCGAGCTGCTACAACGCGGTGAGCCGGTCATGCTGGAGCGCCAGGATTTCTCCCGTCCACCCCAAATCGAGACTCCCATCCACATCGGGCAGGGTATCATGCTGCCGCTCTACACCAAGGGCGAGATCGTGGGCGCGCTGGTCATCGGCCAGCGGGACGAGGAAGAACCCTTCAGCGCCAGGAAGATTGAGCTGGTGGGCGGCATCGCCAACCAGGCCGCCCTGGCCATCGAAAGCGCCCAGCTCTACGCCGCCCAGCAGGAAGAAGCCTGGGTGACCACCGCCCTGTTGCAGGTGGCGCAGGCCGTCAACGCCCAGGTCGAGCTGCGCTCGACGCTGGAGACGGTAGTGCGCCTGACCCCGCTGCTGGTGGGCGTCCCCAAGTGCGGGGTGCTGTGTTGGGACGAGGAGGGCGGGCACTTCTCCGGCGGGGTGTCCTACGGCCTGTCGCCCGCCGCCGAGGCCGAGTTCGCCCAACTGGAGATCGGCGCGGAGCAATTCCCTTACTTCGCCGCCCTCAGCGCGTCCTCCACGCCGCTTGCCTGCGGGCAGGACGCCGAATATGACATGCCGCCCTTCCTGCAACGCCTGTTCGAGACATCGGCCATCCTCGGCCTGCCCCTGATCGCCCAGGGCAGGCCGGTGGGGGTGATGCTGGTTGACTGCGCGGTCAACGGCCAGGAGATCGACCAGCGCCGCATGAACATCCTGACCGGCATCGCCTCGCAAACCGCCCTGGCCATCGAGACCAACCACCTGCAGGCCGCCGCCGCCGAAAGCCAGCGCCTGGAGCGTGAGCTGGAGGTGGCCAAAGAGATTCAGAACAGCTTCCTGCCGGATAGCGCGCCCTCCATCCCCGGCTGGGACATCGCGGCTTACTACCGGGCGGCCCGCATGGTCGGCGGCGATTTCTACGATTTCATCCAGGTCATGGACGGCAGGTGGGGGCTGGTGGTGGCGGACGTGGCGGACAAAGGCATCCCGGCGGCGCTCTACATGGCCCTGAGCCGTACCCTGCTCCGGGCCGTGGCCCGTAGCCGCGACAACCCGGCCACCACCCTGCTGCGGGTCAACGAGCTGCTGCGCGCAGATACCCACTCCGACCTGTTCGTCACCATGTGGTACGCTATATGGGACCCGAGGGATGGCTCCCTGCTCTACTCCAGTGCAGGCCATAACCCGCCCTTCATCTTCAACCGGGAGCAAGACCAGCTCCGCCTCCTGAAGGTCAAGGGCATTGCCCTGGGCGTGTTTGACGACATCAACCTGCAAACGGCGCAGACGACGTTGCAGCCGGGTGAGATGCTGGTCATGTACACCGACGGCCTCACGGAGGCCCACTCATCAGGCGGGGAGCAGTTCGGCGTGGCAGGCGTGCAGGCCGCCATCCGGGCGCACAGCCACAAGCCGGCCCGCCACATCATCGAGGCCGTCATCGACGCGCTGGACACCCACACCGGGGATGAGCCTCAGTTCGACGACCTCACCCTGGTCATCATCCGCCGCGCGACATCCGAAGCGCCGCCTCAGCCCTGACGCCAGCCGTCGATGTCGTTGAGGTCGAGCTGCTCCATCGAGGGGGGCAGGAAGAGGTCGCAGGATTGGGCAGTCTCCGGCAGGTCACGGCGGCGGCTCAGCAAGGGGTTCTCCGGGTTAAAGTAGTTCCAGGCCGCGCGGGAGATCTCCTCGATTAGCGGCCAGGCCACGTTGTAATCGAAGAAATCCCCGGCCTGCCACACGAACACCGAGATCACGTAATCCCGTCCGTTGGGGGAGAATACGATCCCGGCGTCCGCGTGCACGGTGTACAGCCAGCCGTTCTTGTGCGCGATGCGCGTGCCCGGCGGTATGCCCGCCTGGAGCAGGCGCTCCAGGTCGTTGCCGCTCATCAGCTCCAGCATCTGCTGGCATTCGGTCTGGGTGTATTCCCCGTTGGGGAAGGCCGTGCGCAGGCCGCTGCCGTGCTCGGCGCAGTCGTAAATCATCATCAGCAACGTGCCCAGGTCCTCCGCCGTAGTCTGGTTGAAGGGGTCGGGGTCGGTGTTGAAGCGCGGGTTGGGGCTGGTCTCCGGGATGGGGTTCGAGCCAAGCTCCTGCCCTTCGACGCCCAGGTCAAACGGCGCGGTGATGTAGGTGTTGCGCGCGCCCAGGTATTGGGCGGTTTCCGTCACGTATTGCAGCCCCGCCCAGAGGTCGTCCCCCCCCATGATCTCGATCATGAAGTTGGAGGAGGAGTTGTTGCTGCACAGCAGGGAGTTGGCCATCAGCCAGGCCTGATCCTGCGGCAGGGCGAAATCGTGAAAGCGGTAAAAGGCCAGCATGATCGGAATCTTCATCGTGCTGGCTGCGGAGAAGGCCACGTCGCCATTGAGGTTGATCTCCTCCCCGGTCGTCAGGTCCAGGATGTACACCGAGGCGACCGTCGTCTGCCCGTCATAGATGAAGCCCTGCGCGTCCAGGTAGGCGACGATGAGATCGCGCAGGGCCGCCAGGCCGCTGTCAGCCGGGTCCGCCGTGGTAACCGGCAGTTCTACACGGCGCTCATACGGATCGCGGAGCGCCTGGTCGATCAGCGGTATGGCAGCCTCGATGTCCAGGGTGTAGCCCGGTGTGCCGGAGCGAAAGGTCAGGGTGTCCAGCACCGGCTCCGGCGGTCCGGGCGGGTGGTCGTACCGCGCGGCGATGTCCTCCAGAAAGGCGCGCACCAGCGACGGCTGGTATTCCGCCGACAGCGGGATGTTGACCGGCGACACAGGCCGCCGCCACAGGTAATTCCAGAAAGCCAGCCAGAAGCTGGATTGCTCCGTGCTGCGGGACAGCGCCTCTGCCAGCATCACCTGGCTGTTGATGCGGAAGCCAACGGAGGCCGGGTCGAGCAGGATCGGGCTGCCCTGGTAGCTCAGCTCCACCGGGCGCGCGTAGGCCTCCTCCCAGCGGGCCTGGGCCGCCGTGGGCGAGAGGCCGCCAACCGGTATCCGGGCCACCGTGATGTCGGCCTGCAGGCGGTCGCGCTCCTGGCTGAAGCCCACCAGTTCGATGACCAGCATCAGCAGGGCGGCCAGCAAGAACCCCACCGAGGCCAGCTCCAGCCACGGCATGCGGATTCGCCGCTTATTGGTCCCCAACCCGGTGACGCTCATCGTCAGCCTCCCACAGGCGCACGGCCTGCTCAATCGCCCTCCGCTGAAAATCGAACACCTCCGGCAGGGCCAGCGGATCGTGCCAGCGATAGTCCAGGATCTCGCTGCTCAGGCGCAGCGCGCCGCCCTCCAGGCGGCACAGGTAAGCCAGGTCCAGGTGATCGGGGTAGACGCTCACATCGGCCCACACCGGGGCCACCACCCGCACCAGCAAACCGGTCTCCTCCCGCACCTCCCGCACCACGGTATCCGCAGGCCGTTCGTTGCGGCCCACCCAGCCGCCGGGCAGTCCCCAGGGGTGGCGGGGGTGAAAGACGTGCTGGAGCAGCAGAATGCGCCCCCCCTCGTCGAACACCACCCCTACAGCCCCCACCGAGTAGCGGGCCTGCCCCAGCCGGTAGAGGCGCTGCCCCCACACGCCAAGCCGGGGGTAACGCCGGAAGAGCGCCGCAACCTGCACCTTGTACCGTGATAGCAACGTCCCGCGCCTCAGGAGCCAGAAAAACCGAAGGGGAACGGCGACAACTACTGGCCACCCCCCTATCCCACCAGAGTCTAGCGCGGGGGGCGGCTGCCGTCAACGCGCCCCCTCCCGGCCCTCCCGGCACTTCCACCACCCCCCACGCCCAAAACAGCACCCTGTGCTATACTGCTAAGTGATCCAACCCGGTCTGCACCTGGAGGGAACGTCTGGTGTCAGATTTTCTTGACCTACTCGCCGCCCCGCCTGGCAACATCCTGTACTTCCTGGTCGTGGCTATCATCAGCCAGGCGACCCTGCTCATGGCCCTGGGGCAACGCCTGCGCGGCAGCCGGGAGCACGCAGCCGGGCGCTACGCCCTGGTCCTTTTTGGGATCGTGCTGGCCTGGCTGGGGCTGCTGGTGGGGGCGGCCATTACCCTGACCACCGAGCAGCCGGTCGAGCTGGTCCTGCCGCCCCTGGAGCGGGCCATCAACGCCCTGGTGATCGTGCTCATCGGCTGGGCCTTCCTCACTGCGGAGCGCCCTTCCGCTGCGCGGGGCTGGCCCTGGAACCTGGGCTTGCTGGTGCTGATCCTGCTGCTGGGGGCCGGATACGCCTACACGCAGAGCCAGTGGCCGGGGCTGGCGGGCCAGGCAGACTTCAACACCACGCCTTACGGGCTGGCCTGGACCTTTATCCCCGCTGTGCTGGCCCTGTTTGGGCTGGTGCTCCTGGTGGCTCGTATCCGCTCCACGCCAGACGTTTTCCTCAAGCTGTTGTTCTTCCTCATCGTGCTGGCCGGGTACGGCCTCACCCTGGTTGAGATCGCCAACGGGGCGCTGCCCGGCGACTACGCCGGGGGCTTGCGCGCCACCTTTCTGCTGGCCATGCCGGTCCTCACCGCCGTGGTCTACCGCCTGGTGATTCGGCGCTTGACAGCAGGGCCGGTCGCGCTGCCCCCTGCCGCCCCATCCCCGCGCCCCGCAACGCAGCCCGCCCCGGAGGCAGAGGCCCCGGCCAGGCCGCGCCCCCCGATCAGCCCGGCGGAACGCGAGGCCATCCAGTTGTTGCGCGCCCTCGGCGAGATGCTCGCCAGCACCCGGCCCCAAGACCTGCCCCGCCACATCACCACCGCGACCGCCGAGACCATGAAGGCCGACGTGGTGGCGCTGGGGCTGGTCAAAGACGCCAATTATGTGGACATCCTGGCCGCCTACGACAACATCCAGCGGAGGCCGCTGACCGGGATGCCGCTTAACCTGGACGAACAGCCGACGCTGGCCAATGCCATCGAGCGGGGACGCCAGCGCCCGCTCCTGCCGGACCGCAACACCAACGAGCTGGAGGACCTCTTCACGCGCCTGGACATCGTCCAGATAGGCCCGGCCTACCTGCAACCGCTTCAGGAGGAAGGGCAGGTTTTCGCCGTCCTGGTCGTCGGCTTTCCGCACACCGGGCGCGAGTTGCGTGACAGCGAGCGCACCCTGCTGGAAGGCATCGCCCCCATCGCCAGCAAGCTGCTCTCCCTGAGCCGCAATGCGTCCCCGGCGGCTGCCCTGCCAGCCGCCCCTCCGCCGGTCACGGGCGAGCCGGTCCCCGGCCAGATAGACCTGGAGACGGCAGCGCGCGCCCGCCAGGAGATGCAGAGGACCCTGGAGCTGGCCCACGAACAGATCGACGCCCTGAGCAAGATGGTGCGCGACCTCAAGATCGAGCTGGAGTACGAGCGCACCCGCATCGCCGAGATTCTGGCTACCGACGAGCAAACCCTGTCCATCTCCCAACAGATCCTCGCCCTCAGCCAGGAGACGCAAGAGATCGAGGGCGAGCGCGACCACCTGGCAAGCGAGCTGGAGGAAGCGCGGACTGCCCTGGTCGGGGCCACCGCCACCAGCAACGACGAGCTGTACCAGACCATGATCGAGGCCCTGACGCGCCAGCAGAAGGCCCTGGAAACCCAGAAGGCCAGCCTGGAGCAGCAGCTTGCCACCCTGCGGGAGCAGACCAGCGACATGTTCCTGGTCCCCGCCTCCATCCAGGAGACGCTGGCCGCCTTTAACGAGGAGAAGGCCCGCTTGGTGGCGGAAAGGGACGCCATCGCCGCCGAACTGGACGATGTCAAGAGCGAGCTGGCCCTGCTCGGCATCGAGGGAGGGGTGGCCGGGCTGGCCCTGGTGCTGGGCCAGCTTTACGAGGAGCGCGATCAGCTTCGCAGCCAGCTCCAGCAGATGGCCGCCGAGGGCCACGGCGCGGCCCCCGCCCCCCAGGTCTCTGAGGCCCAGGCCAGGAGCCTGGAGGAGCAGGTCGCCCGCCTGGCCACCGACCGGGAAGCAGCCCTCAAGCAGCGCGACGCCCTGCGCCAGGAACAGGCCGCCTGGCAGGAGGAGCGCGCCGCCTGGCAGGAGGAGCGGAAACGGCTGCAAGAGCAGATCGTGACTCTCCAGGAAGCGCTCAGCAACCTCACCCTGCAGCGCGATCAGGCTGTCCGCACCCGCAATGCCCTGGCCGAGGCGCGCACTACCCTACAGCAGGAGCGCGACCGCCTGCTGGCGGAGCGAACGGCCCTGCAAACCGAGCGCGACCAGCTCCTGGCCCGCCTGGAGGGGGACCGCGAGCTGCTGGGGCAGCTCGGCGCAGACGGCGTTGGCGCGCTCAAGACCATGATCGACGAGCTGACAGCCGAGCGCGGCGAACTGGAGCGCCAGTTGATCCAGACACAGGCCGACATGGACCTGCTGGAGGGCAAGCTCCAAGCCTACGAGCAGGCGGCCAGCCGCAGCGCGACGCAGGAGAGGCTGCCCGCCCCCCTGCCGGAAAACCCGGAGGTCATCCTCTCCATCGCCCAGGAATTGCGCACGCCGATGAGTTCCATCATCGGCTACACGGACCTGCTGTTGGGCGAATCGGTGGGCATTTTGGGCGCGCTGCAGCGCAAGTTCTTGCAGCGCGTGCAGGCCAACATCGAGCGCCTGGGCAGCCTGATCGAGGATCTCGTCCGTGTCATCGCGCTGGATACCGGCCAGATCAGCCTGACCCCCCAGCCGGTAGACATGATCGAGCTGCTGGAAAACGCCATCATGAACGCCACCACTCAGTTCCGCGAAAAGGGTATCACCCTCAATCTGGACATCGCGGAGAACATCCCGCCCGTCCAGGCAGACCGCGATGCCATGCACCAGGTGGTCACCCAGCTCCTCAGCAATGCCTACCTGGTCTCCCCCACCGATGGGGAAGTCAGCATCACGGCCCGCCGGCAGGCCATCCCGCTCACCGACGCCCAGGGCAATCCCGTTGAAGCCGACTGCCTGTACGTCGCCGTGCAGGACCAGGGCGGCGGCATCCCGGAAGAGGATCAGGCGCGGGTTTTCTCCCGCCTGTACCGCGCCGACAACCCGCTGATTCAGGGGGTGGGTGATACCGGCGTCGGCCTGTCCATCGCCAGGGCGCTCGTGGAGGCGCACGGGGGCAGAATCTGGGTGGAGAGCGAAATCGGGGAGGGGTCGCGTTTTGTCTTTGCCATCCCGTTCACACCTGTAGCGGAGCAAGCGTGACGATGGACCAGCCACAGCGCAACCTCAAGAATGAGCTTGTCGTCGCCCTGGCCGTCCTGCTGATGCTGACGGTCGGCGTGGTCTTCGCCGTTGTGCTCACCTTCCAAAGCTTCCGGGCCACCCAGGAGGCCACCCCAGGCACCGCCGAAGCGCTCACCGCCCAGAGCGCCCTGCAAACCGCCGCCCCCAGCGTCACGCCCAGCCGGACCACGTCGCCCACAGCCGTGCCCACCACCGCCGCCCCCAGCCCAACGGCCACGGCCACCCTGACGCCGGCGGCGACCACATCGCCCACCGTGGCGACGCGCGCCTCTGCCACGCCGACAGAAACCGAGAAAGCCGAGCAGGTCGTGGCCAGCCCAACGGAAAGCCCCACGGAGACGGCCACGCGGACGCCCGTCCCCCCTACCGCCACCTCCACGGCCACAGCCACACACACCGCCCCCCCCACGGCCAGCCCCACCCAAACGAGCACGCCGACCACGATCCCCCCCACGGCGACGGAAACGCCGGTGGCGACCTTCACCCCCACACCCCGGCCTACGCGGGTCACGGCCACGGCGGTGCTCGCCCTTGCCACGCCGATCACGCCCTCGCCCGTCCCGCAGACGCCATCACCGACCGCCTGCGTGCCGCCAGACGGCTGGGTCCCCTACACCGTCCGTTCGGGAGATAACTTGTTCCGCATCGCGCTGCGCGCCGGCGTACCCCTGGCCGAACTGCAAGAGGCCAACTGCATCCCGGACGCCAGCCGCATCGAGGTCGGGCAGGTGATCTATGTGCCCCGCCCCATAGCATCCTCCGGCGGGCCGCCCCCCGTCGGGACGCTCCCCGTTGGGACCGGCGAGCCACCGGGCACGGAGCCTGCCATCCCCCTGCGCAGCGGCTGCCAGTTGCCCTACGTCACCATCAGCGCGCCGCAGCCTGGCAGCGTCCTCTTCAACACCTTCGCCGTGCAGGGCACGGCCACCCTGCCCAACATTGACGACTTCAGCTTTTTCAAGGTAGAGGTGCGTGGGGCGCACGAAGTAACGTTCCACAACGTCAACCAGGTCAGCGCGCCGGCCCCCGGCCCCAATTCGACCCTGGCGACCATCAACCCAGGGCTGTTCGGCCCCGGTGTCTACCAGATTCGCCTGACCGTGGTCGATGTCACCGGCAACTACCCGGAGCCTTGCACCATCCGCGTGAACTTTCGATAGCGGGAAGGGCGGGCATTTGTTACACTCTCGCCGTCATCGGCAAGGCTCAGGATGGTGAGAGTGGGATATGTCTGAAACGCCGTCTCGCCGGCAGCGCGCTTTCCGCTGGTTGCTGATAGGGGCCGCTGCGGTGGTCGTTGTGGCATTGCTGGTAAGCGGAGCCAGCGCCGCCATCAGGCAGGTCAACGCGCAGCGCGAAGCGGCGGTCCGGGCCGTGGCCTACGCGCAGACGGCCACGGCGCTGCTCCCAACCCTGTCGCCCCTGCCCACCGAAACGCCGTCGTCCACGGCCACCCTCACCCCCTCGCCCACAGAAACGCCAACCGCGACCCAGACGCCGAGCTTTACCCCGACGGCCACCTTCACGCCATCCCACACGCCTACCGCCACTGCCACGCCCAGCGCCACGCCAACCCATACCGCCACCGCCACCTATACGCCTTCAGCCACCTACACGCTGGCGCGCACCCTGACCTACACGCCCATACCGACCAACACGCCCAGCAATACGCCGACCCTGACGCCCTCTTCGACGCCAACCAGCACCCCCACGCCGACGGCCACCAACACGCCGACCAGCACGCCCACCTTCACCCCCACCCCCACCTTTACGCTGACGCGGACCAACACGCCGTTCCCCACCAACAGCCCCATCCCCACCAACACGCCACGGGACACCCCCACCCCCCTGCCCACCGCCACGCCCGCCGTGACCGCCACGCTGCCGCCGCTGCCGACCATCCTCTTCCCGCCGGAGAGCACGCCGCTCGTCCCGCCGGTCACGGCCATCCCCACGCAGGTCCCGCTGGCCAATCGGCGCGGCTACGACATCATGAACATCATCCTGCTGGGCAGCGACGGCGAAGTCGATCCGGACGACCCCAGCTACCGCACGGACACGATGATCATCGTCTCCATAAACCGCACCACCGGCACGGTCAGCATGCTGCCCCTGCCGCGCGATCTGTTCGTCTTCATCCCCGGCTGGACCATGCAGCGGCTCAACCTGACCTACCAGCGTGGCGAGGTCGTCGGCTGGACGGATGGGGGCTTTGGGCTGCTGCGGCAGACCATCCTCTACAACTTCGGCATCCCCGTCCACTACTACGCCAGCATCGACTTTGAGGGGTTCGAGACCATCATCGACACGCTGGGCGGGGTAGACCTGGCTGTGGACTGCCCCATCCAGGACTACCGCTTTGAGGGCTATGACGATTGGGGGGAGCCGATCTATCGCCTCTACACGCTGCCCATTGGGCTGCACCACCTGGACGCGGACATGGCGCTGTGGTACGCCCGCTCCCGCCGCAACAGCAGCGATTTCGACCGTGGCCGGCGGCAGATGCAATTGCTGCGGGCCATCTGGCGGGAAGCCAACGAGCAGGGGCTGCTCGGCCAGGCCGTGGAGCTGTGGCCTCGCCTCAACGAGATTGTGGAGACCAACCTCGCCCTCCCGGACATCCTGGGGTTGCTGCCCATCGCCCTCAACCTGGACCCCAGCCGCATCGAGAGCCACAACTTCATCCGCACCTACCACACCACCCCCTGGCAGACGCCGGACGGGGACTACGTGCAGCTTCCGGTGTGGGAAACCGTCTCCCAACTGATCGACAACTTCTATCTGCCGCCGACTGAGAACCAGCTCGTGCAGGAGGGGGCGCGCATCGAGGTGCTGAACGGCACGCCCAACGAAGGGTGGGCCTGGGTGGCGGCGGAGCGGCTGGCCTGGGAGGGCTTCGTGCCCATCGTCGGCGGCCAGGCCGACCGCACCGACTACACCGACACCGTCATCATCGACTACACCGGGCGCACCAAGGGAAGCAGCCTGAACGCCATCGTGGACGTGCTCAACGCCAATTCCAACAACGTGCGCATCGAGCCGGACCCCAACCGGGAGGTGGACTTCCGGGTGATCCTGGGCAGCAACTACGACTCGTGCACCTTTGCCGTGCTGCCCCCGGAGCCGACCCCCACCCCCTCGGCAACACCGGCCAGCTAAAACGCTGCGCCCCGATGAGACCCATCGGGGCTGCCATATTATCCGCCCGGCCCGTGGCGGCCCGCTATGCCGGGCCTTCGCCTCCGTCCAGCCGCACAAAGCGCCATATCGGCCCGTCTCCGGACTCCAGCACCCCTTCCTCCTGCAGCCGCGCCAGGATGCCGGTCGCTTCCTCCTCGCTCAGGCCCAGCACGTCATGCAACGGCCCGTACCCCAGCCATCCCAGGTAGGCGGTCAGGGCACGCGCCCGCGCCAGCTTCAGGTCCTCCGGGGTCAGGAACTCGGTCGCCCTGGCCAGGGCAGCCGAGCTGGGCAAAGGCAGCGTCGGCATCCTGGCCGGGGAGGCATCGGCTTCTGCCGTGTCGCCCTCAGCAGGTCCCCCCAGAAACCGCTCGATGTCCCTCGTCGTCAGGGAGCTAGGCGGCGACTCGGAGGAGCGCTGCACGGCGACCGCCTGCCAGTAGTCGACCACACGCGCCACCTCGCCGTCGGAAACGCCGCCAAAGGCCAGCGGGGTGATCTCCGCGCTCCGTTCCAGCAGAAAGCCATCGACAAACGGGGCCGGGAAGGGCGTGGGATGCGGCCACAGCCGCTTCGGATCGGCCACCGTGGGCAGGATCACCTGGGTGGGGAACAACTCCCGCAGGGATCGAGGGGCTTTTCTGCCGCTGCCCATGTAGGCCCTGGCGATGAGGTGCACGCCCACCGCCGGGCCGGCGGAAGCCAGCTCCCGCAACGGCTCCTGCCAGCGCTGGCGCAGCGCCAGCCAGTCCGGGTCGAGGAAGTCCTCCATCACCACGACGATGCGCGGCAGCGCCCGGTCCGCCTGGCCCCGCACCTGCGCCTGGTAGCTCTCCAGGTCCGCCGCCTGCTGCTGTTGCAGGAGTTCCGCCCGCCGGGTGCACTCCTTCACCAGGCCCTCCAGCAGCTTCAGGCTCTCGTCCGCCGGGCGCAGCCGCTGCCCCAGCACGTGCGGCAGCCGGGCGAACGGCGTCAGGGCTTCCGCTGAGGCCCCGGCGGCCAGATTCATCAGGGCAATGCGCACTTCGGCAGGGGTGTTGACCAGGGCCAGGTTCACCAGCAGGCTGCACAACGCCCGCCGCCCGCCCTCCTCGTCCCCCAGGATCAGCAGGTGCGGCAGGGCAGCCAGGTTGCGCACCACCACCTGCTGGTCCAGGTCCAGCCCCAGGGCCAGCGCCGTGTGCTCTGCGGCGGCCTGGAAGGCGGGCATCAACAGCAAATTTCGCAGGCGCAGGCCCGGATGGTCAGCCATGCGCACGAAAATCCCGATATGCTCCGGCATGCGCCGGATGGCCGGGACAAGCTCGACGGCCTCCGCGCCCAGGGCCTCCTTGAGCGCCGGCAGGTGGTGGGCTATCTCCTGCGCATCCCCGCCGCGCCGCCGGGCATCCCCCAACTGCAAGACAAACAGGGTGTGCGAGGGAAATACCCCCACGCGGACGATCCGCCCCGGCGCACCCGACTCGCTCAAGCGCCGCTGGATGATCATCGCCTGTTCGCGCCGGTCCTTCTCGTCCTGGTTGAGCACCGGCACTTCGTCCAGCACCTCCGCCATGGCTGGGGTGAGCCACCCGGCGTCATCCCTGCGGCTGAACAGTTGTGGCATACGGGCCTCCCGGACAGCGCTGCAATACAGATTAATATAGCTTCATTGTAGACCAGACCGTACCGGTAGAAAAGTCCCTTTGACACATGGCTGAAGCCCATGCTAAGCTACGCCACAGTTGGGGAAGCTTTAACGTCGCACACCTGCCCGTCGGGCATTTAAGGGTCCTTCTCGCCAGCCATGTTTGCCGGCACATGTGCTCCCGCGCTAACTCGCCACAACGCTTGGCCGCTCACCTCCGGCAGCGGCCCTCACCCTGCACGTGCAGAGTCCAGGCTGCGCCTGCCCCGCTCTATTCACCGGCGGTGAGCGCTATCCGCTGTCCTTGCTGACGGCACCATTCAGGGGGAACGTTCGATGCATCTCAAAGATTACCGCCGCTGGGCGATCATTCTGGTGGTTGCGCTGGCGTCCGCAGGCTGTGGAGGCGGGGCGGCTGCGCCCACCCCCACCCCGTCTCGCGTCACCGTCCACCCGGCAGGCGACTTCACCTTTGTCCCCGGCTGTGACACCGCCGACCTGGAAAACTGGGTGGAGAGCGCCGACTTCCTGATACCTGAATTCATGCGGACGGCTGGCAACCTGGGAAGCGAGCCGGCCCCGGAGGCGATCAGGCCGGGCGTCGAGCGCCTGATGGCCCTGCGGGATGGGCTGGTCGCCATCCCCGTGCCCGAAGGATGCGCCGCCGAAGTCCAGACGCTAACCATCGAGATGATGGAATCGGTGCTGCGGGCCTACGAGGCATACGCCAACGGCCAGGAAGTGGACCTGGAGGCCGTGCTGAGCGAGGTCAACGCCGCGTTTGGAGACATCTCCACCCTGCAATCCGACCTGCTCCAACGCCTGAGGGAGCAGTTCCGCGCCGGCCAGGCGGAAAACTAGCGCTGCCTGGCAATCCGCGCTTGGGGTATAATTGGGGAAAAGCACAGCCAGTCAACATTACCTGGTGCGGAGAAACACACCTATGTCTGGTCATAGCAAATGGTCAACTATCAAACGCAAGAAGAGCGCCGAAGACGCCAAGCGCGGCAAGATTTTTACCCGCCTGGCGCGGGAGATCACCCTGGCCGCGCGTAGGGGCGGCGGCGACCCGGATATGAACCCGGCTTTGCGCCTGGCCGTGGAAAAAGCCAGGGCTGCCAACATGCCCAAGGACAACATCGAGCGGGCCATCCAGCGCGGCACGGGCGAAGGGTCTGACTCCGGCGAGCTGGAAGCGATCACCTACGAAGGCTATGGGCCGCATGGCGTCGCCATCCTGGTGGACGTGGTCACCGACAACAAGAACCGCTCCCTGGCCGAGGTCAAGCACGTCTTCAGCCGTTCGGGGGGCAGCATGGCCTCGGTCGGATCGGTGCTCTGGCAGTTTGAGCAAAAAGGGCTGATCTCGGTCGACGCGGAGGGCGTCAACTTCGACGAGCTGTTCCTGCTGGCCGCCGAGGCGGGCGCTGAGGACGTGGAAGACGACGGTGAGGGCATCTCCATCTACACACCGCGCGAAGCCCTGGCCGAAGTGGCCGAGCAAATCCAGAGCGCCGGTTACAGGGTGGAGGATGCCACCCTGACCTGGGTCCCCAAGAACGAGATCGCCCTGCCTAAGGAAGAAGCCCTGCAGGTGATGAATCTCATCGAGAAGCTGGAGGACCTGGACGACGTGGACGGCGTCTCCTCCAACCTGGAGATCACCGACGAGGCGCTGGAAGCGCTCCAGGCGGCCTGAGGCGCATGCTTGTTCTGGGCCTGGACCCCGGCACGGCAACGACGGGCTACGGCCTGGTGCGCGAGCATGAGGACGGCGCGCTGGAGGCCGTAGCCTATGGCGTGATCACCACTTCCGCCAGGCTGGCCCTGCCGCAGCGGCTCAAAAAGCTCTACCAGGAGTTGACCGCCCTGCTGGAGGCGCACCAGCCAGACGCCGCCGCCGTGGAACAGCTCTTCTTTACCCGGAACATCACCACGGCCATTAGCGTCGCGCACGGGCGTGGGGTCCTGCTGCTGGCCCTGGCCAATGCGCAACTGCCGATTCGCGAGTACAAGCCGAACGAGGTCAAACAGGCCATCGCCGGCTACGGCAATGCCCCCAAAGCGCAGATGCAGGAGATGGTTCGGGCGCTGCTGGGGCTGGATCACATTCCCTCGCCGGACGACGCTGCTGACGCCCTGGCCGTCGCCATTGCCGACCTGCACCACGCGCAATTCGAGCGCCTGCTCACCGACTAGCGAGCCGCCATGATCGCCAGCATTCAGGGCCAGATCGCCCACCAGGGCACCGATCACTTGATCGTCCTCGTCGGCGGGGTCGGCATCCGGGTGCTGGTTCCTCGCACGGTCTTTGACCACATCGACGGGGCCGGACACAACGTCTTCCTGTTCACCCACTTGGTGGTGCGGGAGGATGCCCTGGTCCTCTACGGCTTCGCCGAGGAGGAGGAGCGCCAGGCCTTCGAGACCCTCATCACCCTCAGCGGCATCGGCCCCAAGCTCGCGCTTGCCATCCTGAGCACGCTGACCCTCTCCCAGCTTCGCCATGCGGTTCTGCACGGCGAGCCTGAGCTGCTCACCCGTGTGCCGGGCATCGGTAAAAAGACCGCCGAGAAGATCGTCTTCGAGCTTAAAGACAGGTTGATACCCGCCGGGCCGCCTGAACTGGCCGGGCTGTACGAGGTCGACTCCGACGTGCTGGACGCGCTGATCGCGCTGGGCTACAGCGTGGTGGAGGCGCAGGCCGCCGTCCAGTCCATCCCCCGCGACGCCCCCCAGGACCTCGAAGAGCGCGTCCGCCTGGCCCTGGGCTATTTTTCCTGACGCGGCCCCCCAAGCGACGATGCACCACGACGAACCTGCGGAAAGTGGGCCGGTCGAGCAGCCGCCACCGGCCTTTTATGCCTGCCGCTCCGGCGGCCCCCTGTGGCAGGCCGGGGTCGTCCTGGCAGGGGCCGCCGCGCTGGCCCTGCTGCTGCCGGAGGCCGGCCTGCGGCTGCTGGCCCTGCTCTTTGCCGTGCCCCCTCTGGTATGGGGCAGTTACGAGCTGTTGTGCCGCCGGGCCGGGCTGGCGCTGGAGGCGGAGGCGCTCGTGCTGCGCCAGCCGGCAGCCCTTCGCCCCCTGCGCATCCCCTATGCCCATGTCGCTGGCCTCACACCCTGGACGCGCGCCCCCCGCCTCGGCCTGGCCTACTATGTCCCCCGCCCCCCTCTAGAAGGCGAGGACGATCCGCGTCCACCGCGCCTGCGCTTCGCGGCCACCGTCCCCCTGGCCGATCTCCCTGCTGCCTTGGCGGACCTCCGCCGCCGGGTTGAGCAGGCCCGGCCCGCCGATCCGCGCATGCCGCCCCTGCCAGACGCAACGCTCCGGCGGGGCCTGCGGGCGCGTCGCTTCCGCCGTGCCAGCCTGCTCGTCGCCCTCTTCCTCTCCACTCCGCTGCTGGTGGTCGTCGCCGTCCGCGTCGCCTTTGCGCTGCGGAACGCCCTGCACTTTTTCTTGCTCAAATAGCCACATCCCCGCATAATACGCCGGGGCAGCAAAGCGGCAGAGGAGCACAACCATGACAGCGCAAGAGTTGATCGGCCACCGCGTGCCTGTGCTGGACAAGGGCTGGATCGAGCTGCACGACCTGATGGGCGACGACCTGGCCATCGTGAATGCGGCCAGGGTGTCCTTTCTGGGGGAGAGCAAAGGCTCCGAGCGGGACAAAAAGCTGCTCTTTTACCTGCTCAAACATCAGCATACCAGCCCGTTTGAGATGGTCGAGTTCAAGTTCCGTGTGCGCGCGCCCCTGGTCACCTGGTGGCAGTGGGTCCGGCACCGCACCTTCCACTACCAGAGCGTCAACAGCCAGTCGGGCCGCTACACCCCCTTCCAGGAGGACGACTTCTACCTGCCCGAAGTGTGGCGTTTGCAGGCGCAGGACAACAAGCAGGCCAGCGAGGGCGTGCTGGAAGGCCCCGACGGGGAAGCGCTGACCGGCGACCTGCTGGCGTTCTACGAGCACGGCTACCGGCTATACCAGAAAGCGCTGGAAAAAGGCGTGGCGCGGGAGATGGCGCGGCTGTTCCTGCCCGGCTTCGCCGTGTACTACACCTGGATCGTCAAAGTGGACGCCCACAACCTGCTCCACTTCCTGCGGCTGCGCATGGCCGACGACGCCCAGTACGAGATCCGCGCCTACGCCACGGCCATCTATCACCACTTCCTGCGCCCCGCCCTGCCCTGGACGGCGGAGGCCTTTGAGCGGTATATGCTGAAAAACGAGGAAAGCGCGGGGTAAGCCGTCCCTGTTACGAAGCAGGGGTCGCCGTAGTCGCCATGTTCGGTAGAAACTCCCCGGCAATGGTGTGGCAGAGCATCACCATGTTGCCGTCCATTGGCGTCACCTGCCAGCCGAACACCAGCATGTCGCTGACGGCCTGCAAGTCCTCGCTCACCTCGAACACTTCCGCCGGAACGGTGTGGGAATCTGACCCGGCTTCGGCCCAGCCGATATACACTACTTCCCCCGTGGGATCGATGATCTCGACCCGGTACTGCTGCACGTTAGGGGCAGGAGTCCAGTAGATGGTCGGCGCTGTGCCCAGGGGGAAAGTCTCGGGGATCCGCTCGGCATCCGCGCGGAAGGCGTCGCATTCCGGCGGGCGTGTCGCCGAGGGAATGGGCGTGAACGGCCTGGGGGTCCAGGTCGGCGTCAGGGTGGGAGCAACCTCGCCGGCTGGGGTCCAGGTCGGCGGCAGGGGCCGCCGGGTAGGCAGCTCCACGGTGGGGGTCGGGGCGGCTTCCGTGCCGGAGACGGCCTGCGTCACGGTCGCCGGGGCGTCTGTCGGCCCTGGCGAAGGCGCGCAGGCGGCCAGCAGCAGCGCCCCCAGCGCTGGCAGAATAATCCATCGCTTCATCCTGGACTCCGTTCTCAACAATACGCTCCGGCCCTTTAAATTGGAATCTGCGGTGGCAGGGCGGCGATCACCACGCTGATCAGCAACCAGACCAGCAGTGCCAGGCCCACCAGCACCCCGAAGAACACAAAATAGACGGCGCGGCGTCCAAGGTGCGGTTCCGCCTCGTCGTCAAAACCCAGCAGCCCCCACCAGCCAATGATGTAAGTCGCCAACCCCACCACCGCCGAAAGGGCAAAGATGAGGGTTGCCGCCTGGCGGTCCCGCAACGCCGGAGCACCAACGGCCAGCGTCGCCAGTTGAGAGAACAGAGCCGCTGACAGCACCGCGATTACCGCGCAAAGGATGATGCGCGCCAGGCGCGGTAATCCCCCCAGCCGCGTGGCCAGGGCCTCCACCCGTGAAGGCTCCTGATGGCTCATCAACCTGTCTCCACCCTACAGGGCATCCCGCCCCAACACCCCAATCTAAAAAGGAAACGTGCGCGGGAAGCGGTCCTCCCAGGCCACGCCGGCTTCCTCCGTGCGCAGGTAAGCCAGGATGAACGCATCCAGCAGCCCCTTTCCCATCACCTCCTTGACGTTGGTTAGCCGCACATTCGTCCGCACATCGCGGATGTAGCGGTCGCTCCGGTCCAGGGCGTAATGCCGCACGACGCTGTGCTTCTCCGCAGGAGGGGGCTGCCGCTTCCCGGCGGCGATGTCCGCTTTGATGCGCTGGTAGTCATGGAGCCACTCCTCGACATCTGTGCCGTCGGGGATGGCAAACACCTGGACGCGAGCGTGCTCCTCCGTGGTGGAATCGCCCAGCAGCTTGTGGATGCCCCGCTCTCCCTTGATGAAGCCAAACACGTTGGTCCCCTGCAGAAAGAGGGCAATCTCCTCACAAGGGCCGTGCCTGGCGAACTTCTTCAGCACCCCCCGGAAATCCCCCGCCGTCAGCTTGACAAAGCTGGCCCCGGCAGGGGTCGCATCATCCGGCGTCAGCAGGTAAAGGCCCCAATCGTAGCCCTTGCGCTCCGCCCAACGCAGGTACATCTCGCTCAGGCGGCGCGGCCAGGCGTCATGCGGTCGCGGCGGCGCGGCGGTCATCCCCAGGCTGGAGATCAGCATCATGGCCTGGTTGCGATGCGGCAGGTGCGCCGTCAGCAGCTCGACATCCAGGTAGCTGACGTTGCGGTAAAACTCCTCGTAGTCCGCCGCCAGCTCGGCCTGGTAGCGGGCGTCCCGCTCCCGATTCACCAGGATGGCGAAGTCCTCCAGGTACTCCGCGCGATCCGAGAGCTGCTGCAACCGCCGCAGCAGCCGGTCCAGGAAGTAGAAGCGGGCGAGCACATCGCGGGCGCGCTCGCCATTGTCCCAGAAGTCCGGCTCGCTCATCGCCTGGAGCGCCTGCTCTTTCTCGCTGGCCATCTCTTTGACGGTCTCGCTCTCCTCCCAGTCCTTGAGCTGGCGGCGAAGCTCGGCGAACGCCTCCACCAGGCCGGGGCCATCCAGCCTGGCCCGACGCGGCCCGCCACCGTCCATCGCGCTGGAGAGCATGACCGTCGTCGAGCGCTCGGCCTCGTCGATGGGCACTGTCTTCAGCACAACGGCGCCCCCCTCGGCCAGGACGCGCAACAGGCTTTCCTCCTGCGGATCGCGCTGGGCCAGGGCGCGGGCCATCGGCGCTACCACCAGCCGCTCGATCTCGCGCTTGAGGGGCCGGGCGCCGTATACCGGCGAGTAGCCCTTCTCCAACACCAGATCGATCACCGAGTCGTCGATCTCCACCACCACATTGCGGCGCGTGATCCCGTCGCGCAGCAGAATCTCCCCTAGCTCGCGGGAGGCGATCTGGTGCAGCGCCTGCCGGGTCAGCTTGCGGAAGATCACGATCTGGTCGATGCGGTTGACGAACTCCGGGCGAAAGTACTCCTCAATGCGGGAGCGGAAGTGTGCCTGCAATGCCTCGTCTGTGGTGCCCTCGTCCACCCCGCCCACGAAACCCGGCGGGCGGAACATCCGCTGCTCCGAGCCGAGGTTGCTGGTCATGACGATGATCGCGTTGTGGAAGTACGTCGTCCGCCCGTTGGCGTCGGTCAGGCGTCCCTCGCCCAAAACCTGCAACATGATGTCATAGATGCGCGGGTCGGCCTTCTCGAACTCGTCCAGCAGCAGCACGCAGAAGGGCTGCTGGCGCACCTTTTTGGTCAGCTCGCCCTCGCTGTTGAACGCGCCGATCAGGCGGGCGATGCCGTCTGCCCCCACGTACTCGCTCATATCAAAGCGCAACAGGCGGCTCTCGTCCCCAAAAAGGTAACCGGCCAGGGTTTTCGCCATCTGCGTCTTGCCGACGCCGGTCGGCCCGATGAACATGAACGTCCCCAGCGGCTTCTGGGGGTCGTTTAACCCCGCCTTGACCGTCATCACCAGGTCCACCATGCTGCGCACGGCCTCGTCCTGCCCCAGGATGCGGGCCTGAAAGTATTTTTCCACTTCCCCTGGGTCCAGGCGCACTCCATCAGAGACGATAAACCCCGGCAGGCCGGTCTGCGCGGCAAACACATCGATGACCTGCTCGCGCCGCACCACAGGGCGCAGAAAGCCAGCGTGCGCCTTGGCAACGTCGGCAGCCGTACTCTCCAGCAGGCGAATCGCCTTGCCGGGAAAGGAGCGGTAGGGCAAGAAACGCCGGGAGAGTTCCACCGCTGCCTCCACGGCAGACGGCTCCAGCCGCACGTTGAACTCGCGCTCCAGGTCGCGTGCCACCTGGCCCAGCACGGAGAGCGTCTCCTCCTCGCTCATGGATTCCAGGCGCACCAGCCGGAAGAGGTTGATGAAGCCGGGGGCCAGGCCCTCCCCCATGCGCAACCGATCTTCGCTGGCCTCGCCTAGCAGCACCACCTCGCCCGCCTCGATGTGTGGCTTGAGCGCCATGGCCACGTTCTGGTCGCTCTTGGACCAGCGCCCGGTTTCGATCAGGCCGGGCAGGTCTTCCACGAAGAGGATGTGCTGCTTTTCCCGGCACTCGCTGACGATGTCCTTGAGCCGCTCCTCCCAGGTGCCGATGTACTGCGCCCCGGCGATCAGGCGGTCAGGCGTCAGCATCCACACCTCCCGATCATGCAGGGCGGGGTCGCACGCCTTGCGCCGGATGCGGCGTACCACTTCGCGCATCACAGCCGTCTTGCCGACCTCGCCAGGGCCGGTGATCAGCACGCTGTTGCTGCGGGCGCTGGCCAGCGTTTGCAGGACCGCTTCCACCATCTCGTCGCGCCGGTAGGTCTTGCGAAAGCGCCCCTCGGCAGCCTGCGCCGTCAGGTTAATGCCCACTTCGCGCAGCGCCCAAAACCGCTGCTCCTCCTGAGCCAGCGTGCGCTCAACAGCCGCCTCCTTCGGCTTGCGAAGGGGAACCTCCACCTCCAGAGTCTCCAGCGTCTCGCTGCGGGCATGTTGGTACTCAAGGAGCTGTTCCAGCGCCAGGCCGTCCAGCCAGGCGGCCAGTTCGGTGGCTGCCGTCTCCTGCAATTCATCCCAGGTGTAGACGTAAAAGGTCAGCGGCGGATAGCCAAGCTTGGGCACTGTCACCACAAGCTGGCCTTCCTCATCCTTGCGCACCAGCACACTGAACAGCAGCCGGACCTTCTCCCGGCGCTTCTTGTGCGTCCTGCGGTCCACCGGGCGCACTTCCACGTGCACTTTGCGTAGAGCAAGGCTGGAATCAAATGCCAGGTTGTGCAGGTGTTGCGGGGCCGTCTCGCGGATGCGCTCCTTCAACGCCTCGCTCAGGTTGCTCCGGATCTCGTCCAGGTTGATGCCATAGGCCGCCAGATCGTAAAAAGGCAGCGGGATGACGGTGTACGCCCGGTTATGGTGTTTTTGCACGTACAGGTGGAACTTGAAGAACATCTCACCACAGCTTCCGGCAAGCTCTGCAATAAGTCGGGACCGGCGTAACTGTAGCACATTCCCCCCATCAGGGCCATACGCGCGCCCGACAGACAGAGCGGTAGACTGCCTGTGGACAATTGGCCCTGAGCGTGTACAATCTGCCCCTGTGCGGACACAGAGATTGCAGCCGGTGTGACACACGGTACAACACCCATGTAAGGAGAGCCACAATGAACTTTCTCCGGCGTCAGGCCCGGCTGGGCCTGCTGGCCTTGTTGATCCTGTCTGCCCCCCTGGCGACCCTGGCCCAGGAAGGCGAAGCCATCCGCCTGGACGGCTCACGCATCGTCTCCGCCGTCGTCGGGCCGCTGAGCGAGGCCTACGCCGAGGCCACCGGAGCCAGTGTCAGCCTGGAGATCTCCGGCACCAGTAGCGGCCTGGACCGGTTGTGCAACAACGAGATCGATATTGCGCTGGCCGCCGAGCCGATCACGCGCGCTCAAGAACAGGCATGCGCTGAAAACGACGTGGAATGGGTCGAGGTGCTGGTGGGCTATGACGCGCTGACCATCATCGCCAACCCGACCTTCGCTTACGTCGAATGCCTGACCCTCGGCCAGTTGAGCACCCTGCTGGGGCCAGCCGCCACCGGGACCGTCACCACCTGGGACCAGATCAACCCTCAGTGGGAATCCCCCACCCTGGAGTTCTACGCCCCCACCACAGATAACTCAACCTATAACCTGCTGGACGAGCTGCTGCCCGGCGATGGGCTGCGCAGCGACCTGAACACCCAGGAGGACCCCGGCGAGCTGGTCGGCCTGGTGGCCGAAGATGTGGCCGGGGTGGGCTTCGCCCCGCTCAGCGCCGTCATGGCCAGCGAGGCCGAGGTGCACACCGTCGCCCTGGACGGCATGGCCGGTGCGGGCTGCGTGGCCCCGGAGCAGAGCACGCTGGAAGACGGCTCCTACCCTGCCGCGCGCGGGCTGCTCCTGTACGTGAACGCCGCCAGCCTGGACCGTGACGATGTGGCCGGGCTGGTGGAGTATCTGCTAACGGAGGACAGCCGGGACGCCGTCGCAGAGCGCGGTTTCGTCCCCACCAGCGATGAACTGCACGAGCAAGTGCAGTCGAACGTGGTCGAACGCATCATTGGGCGGCAATTCACCCAGGGAGAGCCGCTGTACACCGTCCCTCTGGACATCAGCGGCGAGCTATCGGCAGATGCGGCGGCTGGGGCCTACCAGGCCCTGAACGACGTTACGACCGAGTTCACAGACACCTATGCCGATGTCACCGCCAGCGTGACGGCTTTCGGCAGCCCCGCCGCCTACCGCAAGCTATGCAACGGCGAGATCGATCTGGCTGCCGTCACCCGCCCCCCCACGGAAGAGGAGGCCGCCGTCTGCGAGGAGAGCGGTATCACCCTGTGGGAAGTGCCCCTGGGCCACCGGGCGGTGGTGATGCTGGTCCCGGCAGAGGCGGAGTTCGCCGCCTGCCTGACCACCGACCAGATCGTTGCCCTGTGGCAGGACCAGGGCGATGAGGATACCGTGACCAACTGGAGCCAGCTCGGCGCAGACTTCCCCGATCTCCCGCTCACCCTCTTTTTGCCGCGCGATGGGGAGAGCCAGACCGACTTCCTCCTCTTCCAAAGCTCCGGGGAGATTCTGAATCCGCGACGCGACGCGCTGCAAACCAACAACGATCCGCTCTGGCGAGCCGCAGCCACGGCCAACGTGGAGGGAGCGATCACCTACGTCGATTACGCCAGCTACACCGAAACCGAGGCCGAGGTCATCCCGGTGGCCGTTGACGCCGGCGAGGGCTGCGTGGAGCCATCCCTGGAGACCATCCGCGATGGCAGCTACCTGTTCACACGGCCTATCATGCTGCAGGTGAGCATGGAGGCGCTGGCCAGGCCGGAGGTCCAGTCGCTGGTCTGGTATCTCCTGCGCGATGCCAGCCGTCTTGTGCTGGAAGAAGCCGGGGTCATCCCCCTCGACGCGGAGACCTTCACGGCCTACCAGCAGGCCGCCGTGGAACGCTTCAGCGAGGCAGAAGCGGCGGCGGCTGCCGCAGAGCAGGCCACCCCCACTCCTGCCGCCGAGGGCGAAGGGACCCCCACCAATGAAGCGCCTGCTACAACGACCGAAGAAGCACCCGCCACGGAGGAAGGAAGTTAGGCCGTACCCTCGTACCCTGACAGGCGGAAGCAAAGGCGGCCCTGCGCTTGGGGCCGCCTTTGCTTTTTTCTGCGCGTGCAGCGCTCAGCGAATAAGCCGGATCTCCGTCGTCAACGTGCCCTCCAACTGCTGGCCGGTGGGGCCGCCCACGTCCACCGTGTCCTGGTGCAGGAAGCCGGGCTGCAGCGGCATGGTGTACGGCATGGTGCGCAGCGCGTTCAGGGCCAGCCACAGTGTCTGCTGCTCAAACTCGACCGGCTCGGTGAAGGCCGGGCACTCCAGGCGATAGCGCTGCACCTGGCGTGGGTTGTCAGGGCGCAGCTCGAAGGCCAGCTCCAGGCCGTTTTGCCCCTGGCGGATGTCCCCCTCCACGGTCACGGCCACTTCGTCGCCGTCCAGCACCTGGGCAAAGCAGCCATCATGCCGCACAGAGACGATCAACGTCCCCTGGCCGAAGACGGATGCATCCCGGCCCACCTGGACCAGCACGCCGCCCACAAAGCGCGTCTGCTGGATCACCGCGCCGTTGTCGAACTGGTAGCGGAAGTTCAACTGCCACTGCCCCAGGTAGGGGGAGATGTCGAAGGCTGGCCCAGAGGCCGTCGGTGTGGTCGGGGTTTCGGCGGCGGGCGGCAGCGTGACGATGACGAAGGCCTCTGTGGGCGGCGGCGGGTTCTGCGGCGGGGGTGGCGGGGGCGGCTCTTCAGGCGAGACACAGGCCGCCATCAGCAGAGCCACCACTGGAAAAAGAATGAGCCTTCGCATCCGCTTCCCCTCCTGCACGCCACGCCTGGCCAACCGCCTGCAAGCACCTGCCCCATTCTTACACACCGGCGGCCAACTACGCAAGCAGCGCGGATGAATCCAGCGCGGCGCTGGCAGCCACGCTTCGCACCATCGCAAGCCTTCGATTTTAGGAGAAGAACGCCTCTTAATCTTTTCTTAAAATTCAACCCGCGCTATAATGCTGGCGCACCACCCCCTTTTTAGGGGAGCGGCAGGAGCAGCCGTCTTTTTGCGCCTGATCTGTTACGGGGCAAGCCTTTTGGCAAAAACGATCCGCGCCTGGCGGCAGTCTTTTCCCCCTGAGCGCACGCTGTGGCTGGTCGGGTTGGGGGTGGCCCTTTCGCTGCCCGGCGACGCCACCATGTACGTGGCCCTGCCGACCCACACCGCGCAAGCCGGGATCGCGCTGGCCGATGTCGGGCTGATGCTGTCCGCCAACCGCATTATCCGCCTCTTCATCAACGGCCCCTACGGCATCCTCATCGAGCGCATCCCCCGCCGCTGGATGCTGATCCCTTCCATGCTCCTGGGCAGCTTCGCCTATCTGCTCTACACCATCCCCGGCTTCTGGCCGCTGCTTATCGGCAGGCTGCTGTGGGGCATGGCCTGGGCGGGCATCTGGCTCGGCGGGGCCACCATGGTGCTGGACCTGGCGACAGCGCGCAACCGGGGGCAGTACAGCGGTCGCTACCAGATGTGGTTCTTCATCGGCGCGGGCGGCAGCGCGCTGTTGAGCGGGCTGCTGACGGACTGGCTGGGCTACATCCCCGGCCTGCGCGTCAGCGCGACCGTCGTCCTGATCATGGCCGCCATCTGGTGGCTGTTCCTGCCGGAGACCAGGCCGCGCGCCAACCCCCGCCGGGCACATCACAACGAGTCCGGCCAGGCTGCCACAGCCCGGCAATCGGGGCGAAGCCCACTTCCGGCGACCCCGCGCTCGCGCTGGCCGCTGGTTACGGCCATTGCCCTCCTCGGCGTCAACTGGCTGATCTTCCTGGGCGGCATCGGGGCGACGATGCCGCTCCTCCTGCAAGCGCACTTTGGGGGCCAGCTTGTGGCAGCCGGGCTGGTGGTCCAGGTTGCCACGCTGACCGGCCTGCTGACAGCCGCCAACCAGCTCCTGGCCCTGGTCGCCTCCCCGCTATCCGGCTGGATTTCGGACCGCAGGCATAACCGCTGGGGGCTGGTCGTCCTCTCCATGGGGCTGGGCACAGCCGCGCTGCTGCTGATCGCCCTGGGCAGCAGCGCCGTGGTGGTGGGGGCCATCCTGCTGAGCGCAATCGCCATGAGCATCTTGCAGACTCAGATCATGACCCTGGTCGGCGATTACGCGCTGGTCAACCGGCAGGGACGCATGCTGGGCGCGCTCAACACGGCGGGCGATCTCGGCAGCGCGCTGGGGCCGCTCCTGGCCTACGCGCTGCTGCCCGCCATCGGTTTGAGCGGCCTCTTTCTGCTGATGGCCGGGGTCCTGGCGCTCGGCCTGCCCTGGACGGCCTGGCTCGCCTGGCGCGAGGTACACCCGGCCCTGCCCGTGCCCAACGCCGAACCCTGACCGATACTGATACATTTGTTCGCCGTGCTCAGGGGCATGTGCTATACTGGGCGCACTGTCCCCTTTGACGCCCGCGCGGCCCGTTCGCGGCCGGGGCTAGAATCTGGAGTCCGCTATGCGCGGCGAGATCATCGCACTGGACCTGGAAACCACCGGCCTTGACCCCTACCAGGACGCCATCCTGGAGATCGGCCTGGTGCGTTTCCGGGAAGGTGAGATTCTGGAGACGTACGCCACGCTGGTCGATCCCCAGCGCGAGATCCCACCCGCCATCACCAGCCTCACCCGCATCCGCCAGGAAGACCTGATCGGCGCTCCAAAGTTGCACCAGGTGATCGACAGGGTCGCCGCCTTCATTGGCGACGCACCGGTCCTGGGCCACAACATCGCCTTCGACCTGGCCTTTCTACAGCGCGAAGGCCTGCTTCGCGATAACATGGCGCTGGACACCTATGAGCTGGCCTCCGTGCTGCTGCCGACCGCGCCCCGCTACAACTTGAACAGCCTCGCCCAGCAGGTGAGCATCGCCCTGGACGATGCTCACCGCGCGCTGGCCGACGCGATGGCCACCGCCCGCCTTTACTGGGCGCTGTGGCAGCGCGTGATGGCCCTGCCGCTGGACACCTTGCAGGAGATCGTGCGCGCAGCCAGGGGGGTGCCCGCCTGGAGCGCCGCGCCCGTCTTTGAGGCCGCGCTGCGCGAGCGCGCCCAAAAAGCTTTCGAGGAAAGCCCGCAGGCCCAGGAAGGGCAGGAGGCCCCCTTTACCGGCCTCTTCAGCCCGGCCACGGGGGAATGGCGCCCCCTGCAGCCCAACCCCAACATCGTGCCGCTGGATGAGGAGGAGCTGGCCGGCCTGCTGGCGGAGGACGGCCTGCTGGCCCGCAAGCTGCCGGGATACGAGCACCGCCCGGAGCAGATTGACATGCTGCGGGCCGTGGCGCGGGCCTTCAACCACGGCGAGCACCTGATGGTGGAGGCCGGGACCGGCACGGGCAAGTCGATGGCCTACCTGATCCCGGCCATCTATTGGGCCACGACCAACAACCAGCGGGTCGTCATCTCCACCAACACCATCAACCTGCAGGACCAGCTCCTCCACAAAGACATCCCCCTGCTGCGCGAAGCGCTGGGCGTGGACTTCCGGGCAGGCGTGCTCAAGGGGCGCGGCAATTACCTGTGCCCCCGCCGCTTGGCCAGCATGCGGCGACGCCTGCCCGCCACCGTCGACGAGCTGCGCGTCTTCGCCAAGGTGCTCATCTGGCTGCTGGAGAGCAGCAGCGGGGATCGCAGTGAGATCAACCTGCGCGGGGCCGCAGAAATCGGGGCGTGGATGCACCTGAGCGCCGAGGACGAAGGCTGCACCACGGAGCGCTGCCATACCCAGATGCACGGCAGTTGCCCCTTCTACAAGGCCCGGCGCACAGCCGAATCCGCCCACATCCTGATCGTCAACCACGCCCTGTTGCTGGCCGATGTGGCTATCGGCAGCCGCGTGCTGCCCGACTACCACTACCTCATCCTGGATGAGGCCCATCATCTGGAGGAAGCGACCACCAACGGCCTGAGCTACCGCCTGGATCAGGTCACACTGCGCCGCCAGCTTGCGGAGTTGGGCGGCAGGCGCTCCGGCATCCTGGGGGACCTGCTCAGCAGCACACGCAATGCCATCCCCCCCACCTACCTGGAACAGTTAACGGAATACGTGGCGACGGTGGAGGAGACCACGCAGGCTATGGATTACCACATCAACCGCCTGTTCGCCGCCCTGCTGAGCTTCTTGGAAGAAAGCCATTTGCTGCACCAGAGCGAATACGTCAACCACGTGCGCATCACGGAGGCCTTGCGCAGCCAGCCCGGCTTTGCCCTGGTGCAGGCAAGCTGGAAGCTGCTCAGCCAGTTCACTGCCGGCATCTCCAGCGCCATGAGCCGCCTCTCCCTGGCGCTGGGGCGGCTGGAGGACTACGACATCCCCGACTATGAGGACATCATCGCCAGCATTAACGCCTCGGCCCGCCACATGGAGGAGCTTCACCACCAGCTAGAGGCTTTCGTCAACAACCCGGACGGCAACACAGTCTACTGGGTGGAGGTCGGCCAGAACAAGAGCCGTATGTCCCTGCACGCCGCGCCGCTGCACGTTGGCCCCCTTATCGAAAAGCACATCTGGCGCACTAAGCAGGCCGCCGTCCTGACCAGCGCCACCTTGCAGACCGCCGGCTCCTTCGACTACATCAAGGATCGCCTACAAGCCTACGAGGTGCAGACGCTGGATGTCGGCTCGCCATTTGACTACCAGGCTTCAACGCTGCTCTACCTGCCCACAGATATGCCGGAGCCTTCTGAGCGGTTCCACTACCAACGGGCCGTCGAGGAGACCCTGATCCAATTGGCCACGGCCACCGAAGGCCGTATGCTGGTGCTCCTTACCAGCTATGCCCAACTGCGCCAGACGGCGCAGGCCATCGCGCCCCGCCTGGCCCTGGGGGATATCGCCGTGTTCGACCAGAGCGATGGCACCAGCCGCCAGGCCCTGCTGGAAGGCTTCATCGAGACCCGGCGCGCCGTGCTGCTGGGCACGCGCAGCTTTTGGGAAGGCGTGGACATCCCCGGCCAGGACCTCAGCGTCCTGGTCATCAGCCGCCTGCCCTTCGCCGTGCCCACCGATCCCATCTTTGCCGCGCGCGCAGAGACGTTTGAGAACGCCTTCGCCCAGTATGCCGTGCCGGATGCCATCCTGCGCTTCCGGCAGGGTTTTGGCCGTCTCATCCGCACCAGGACCGACCGTGGCGTGATCGTCATCCTGGACCGCCGAATCATGAGCAAAAACTATGGGCAGCACTTCCTGGATTCCCTGCCCACCTGTACGATCTACCGTAAACCGCTGGCTAACCTGCCCGCCGAAGCCAGGGCCTGGCTGGAGGCAGGATATAATCCCACCGGCTGACCGTTCGGCCCACCCCGGCAGAGCGACGAGGGGGACACCGTGGACAAATACATTGGCATTCTGACCGCTGGCGGTGACAGCCCCGGCCTCAACGCCGCCATCCGTGGCGTGGGCAAAGCCGCCCAAAACAGCTTCGCCATGCGCGTGATCGGCTTTCGGGATGGCTTTCGCGGGCTGGTGGAAAACCGCGTCGTCCGCCTGGAAGGCGAGGCGCTCTCCGGCATCCTCACCCTGGGGGGGACCATCCTGGGGACCAGCCGGGACAAGCCACACAAGATGCCGGTCGGCAATTCCAGGATCGATATGACCGACGTGATCGTGGACAACTACCACAAGCACCACCTGGACGCGCTGGTCTGCCTGGGCGGCGGGGGCACCCAGAAGAACGCCTACCGCCTGCTGAAAAAGGGGCTGAACATCATCACCCTGCCCAAGACCATCGATAACGACGTGGCCATGACCGATACTACCCTGGGCTTCGATACGGCGCTCAACATCGCCACGGAGGCCATCGACCGCCTCCACAGCACCGCGCACAGCCATCACCGCATCATCGTTGTGGAGGTCATGGGACACAATGCCGGGTGGCTGGCCCTGGGGGCCGGGATCGCCGGCGGGGCAGATGTGATCCTGATCCCGGAGATTCCTTACGATGCCCACAAAGTCGCCGACGCCATCCTGCAACGCAGTCGTGGCGGCAAGCACTTCAGCATCGTCGCCGTCTCCGAAGGGGCAGTCTCCCAGGAAGAGGCCGGCAGCCAGCAAAAAGCGACAAAAAACAAAAAGACCAAGCAGCAGGCGGAGGACGGCAGCACGGACGGCGAGGAACCCGGCCTGTCTGCTTATACCTCAGAGAGCCACACGGTGCGCCTGGCCCGGCAACTGGAGGCGCTGACCGGCCTGGAGGCGCGGGTGACGATCCTGGGGCACGTCCAGCGCGGCGGCACGCCCTCCCCCGCCGACCGCCTGCTGGCTACCAGGCTGGGGACTACCTGCGCCGAGCTGCTCAGCGAGGGCGTCTATGGCGTGATGGTCGCCGCGCGGGGGGATGGCTGCCAGCCGGTTCCGCTGGAGGAGGTGGCAGGCAAGCGCAAGACGGTGCCCCTGGACCATCCCTGGATTCACAGCGCGCGCCTGGTCGGCACCAATCTGGGCGACTGATACAGGGGATGACAGCGCTGGGGGCGCTCGCTATAATCGGACTGCATTGCTGCGAAGCGCCAGCCCATTCCGCGACGAAAGACCGAGGGTTCTATGATCGACGTTAACGAACTTCGCAAAGGCGTCACGTTCACCCTGGATGGGGAGCTTTACAAGGTGCTGGAATACCAGCACCACAAGCCGGGACGCGGCAAAGCCACCATCCGCACCACAGTGCGCAACCTGCGCACCGGCGCCACCCTCCAACAGACTTTCAACTCCGGCGACCGCGTGCAGGATATTCGCCTGGAAAGCCGTGTGGTGGAGTTCCTTTATTCTGACGGCGAGATGCTCACCTTCATGGATATCGAAAGCTACGAACAGCCGGAGATTCCACGGCAGGTCTTCGGGGACGATGTGGCCTACCTGAAAGAGGGCATCCAGCTCAAGCTGCTCAGCTACGAAGGCGAGATCATCGACTACGAGCTGCCGACCACCGCAGACTACGAGGTGGTCGATTCCGAGATGGCCGTCGCCGGGGATACCGCCACCGGCGCGACCAAGAAGGTGACGGTGCAGACCGGCCTGCAGGTCACCGTGCCCCTCTTTGTCGAGGTGGGCGATGTGATCCGGGTCGACACGCGCGACGGCAGCTATATCACCCGCATCTGAGCGCCGGGCCGCATCGCCTCACCGCAGCCCGCCCCGTGCGGGCTTTCTGTTAGTGGTTTGTGGAGTAAATGCCCATGCAGACCCCCGCCGGCAAGGAATGCCCCCATTATTACGCCGACTTTCACCGGGGCCACAGTCGCCAGGAATGCCGCCTTGTGGAGCAAAACCCGGAGTCCCTGGCCTGGCAGCCCAGCGACTGCTTCCGCTGCCCTGTCCCAGACATCCTGAAGGCCAATGCCAGCCCGGACCTGCACCTGCGGCTGACCATTCAGCCGATCTTTCTGGGCTTGGGCCGCCGCATGGCCGTTGAAGCGACCTGCGAGCGGCATCACAGCCCCGTGGAAGACCCCTACGTGGGCTGCCCCGCCTGCAACGCCGAACGTCCCGGCATTGAGGCCTTCATCCGTGCCCTGGAAGAGTCCGATGATTAAAGCCGTCCTGCTGGACCTCGATGACACGCTGCTCAGCAATCCCGCCGACAATTTCGAGCAAAGCCTGGAGGGCTGGAACACGTTCTTCAGCCAGCGCACCGGCCTCCCCAACGCCGGCCAGGGGATGGCTGCCGCCTTGCGGGCCGTGGTCCACAACCTGGACCCCACGCGGAGCAACCTGGATGTCTACGTTTCCGTGCTCAGCGAGCAGTGGAGAATGCCGGAGGCGGCCATCCTTGAGCACTTCCAGGCCTTCTACGGCGAGGTCTACGCTCACCTGGAGAAGCTGGTCTCGCCGCGCGAGGCCGCGCCAGGGCTGGTTGAGTGGCTGCGCGCAATGGGCTATCAGGTGGTGATCGCCACCAACCCCTTCTTCACGGCAGAAGCCGTGGCGCAGCGGCTGGCCTGGGCCGGGCTGCCCACGGACTTCAAGGCCTATGCGCTGGTCACGCACATCGGCAACATGCACTTCACCAAGCCCAACCCCCATTACTACGAGGAGATTCTGGGGCGGCTGGGGGTTGCCAACGACGAGGCGATCATGGTGGGGGACGATTGGCTGCGCGACATCGTGGCGGCCGAGCAGGCCGGGCTTCACACCTACTGGATTCGCGAGGACGATGCACAGCCCGGCCCCGGCCAGGCCCAGCCCGATGGTCAGGGCACACTCAACGACTTCGCGCTGCGCGTCTGCAACCTGTCCTGGCTGGATACGCTCAAGCCCCGTCCGCTGCGCCCCTCGATGATCATCCCCCGCCTGCTTGGCAACGTCGGTGCGCTCTTTGGCCTGCTGGATCAATACACCCCGGATTACTGGCAGCAGCATCCCGACCCGGACGAGTGGTCCCCGCTGGAGGTGGTCTGCCACCTGCGGGATAGCGAGCGCACCGTCCAGCGGCCCCGCCTGGAGGCCATCGCCAGGGAGGACAACCCCTTCCTCTCCGTGCCCAAAGAGCCACCCGGCCCCGGCCAGATCGCCTGCGACGTGGTCCACTACGGTGACCCGGCGGAGGAGTTCGCCGCTGAGCGCCAGAAGACCATTGCCTTCCTGCAAAGCCTGCCCCCTGAGGCCTGGTATCGCCCGGCCCGCCACAGCATCTTCGGCCCCACCACGTTGCTGGAAATGGCGAACTTCACCGCCACCCACGACCGCCTGCATCTGCAACAGATCTGCCTGACGATGGGTAGTTGCTCGTGACTTGGCTGATTGTTTTGACTACACGAATACGCGCGACCAGTCAAAAATACCCCTTCACCGGGCAGTTCACGCACCGCCTAAGGTTAGAACAAAGAAACCCCACAACGCTTTTGTCGGGGATTCATTCGTGGTATGATGTGGGCGTTCCGTAAAGTCTGGACTTCTTCCGTATGGACTCATCTGCCCTTCAGCAAACCGGGCTTTTATCCCCGCCCACCATCGATCCGCGCCAGCACGTCATCCTGGTGGTCGATTCTGACCGCGCCAGCGCCAGCCGCCTGCGCAGCGAACTGGAAGAGGCCAGCTACCCGGTCCACATTGCCCACAGTGGCCGCGAAGCCTGGGAGCGCATTCGCCAGCTCCGGCCCAGCCTGCTTATCCTGCATCCGAGCCTGCCTGACATGGAAGGGCTGACCCTCTGCCAGCAGATTAAGCAGGATGAGAGCCTCGGCTTTTTGCCCGTGATCGTGGTCAGCGCGGACGCGGACGCAGATAAGCGCCTGCAGAGCGCCCGCTCCGGCGCGGACGACCACCTGGTCAGGCCGGTGGAACGCCATCTGCTGCTGGCCCGCATGCAGACGCTCCTCGGCCTCCGGCAGCGCTTCGACAACCTGCTGGAAGCCCACCAGGAGCTGGCGCAGGAACTGAGCGAGCGCGAGCGCCAGCAGCGCGAGTCCACCCAAAAGCTGACCCGTGACGTGGACATGACCAAGAGCACCATCGTGCGCAACGTCAGCCACGAGCTGCGCACCCCCCTGCTCCAGGTCAAGTCTGCCATCGCCCTGCTGGATGAAGAGGTCCGCGCCAACAACCCCAACGGCAAGAGCTTCCTCATCAGGCTGCTGAGCATGGCCATCCAGGCCACCGCCCGCCTGGAGAGCACGGTCAGCAACATCACCCAGTTTGCCGAGAGCCAGAACATGCGGATGGAGCACGTGATCCTCGACGAAAGCGTGGACCTGGCCATCCGCAACCTGGAGCGGAGCTGGAAGTATCGGGACGACATCCAGCGTATCAAGAAGAGCTATGGCCCGGACATCCCGCTGGTGCTGGGGGATAAGCGTGGTATCGCCCAGGTGCTCCAACACCTGCTGGACAACGCCCTGAAGTTCAGCCCTGCCGGGGGGCCGGTCGAGGTGCTGATCAAGCCGCGTGACGACAATCGGGTCTGGATCGGCGTGCGCGACCATGGGATCGGCATCCCCCAGGATGAGCTGGCCCACATCTTCGAATCGTTTTACCAGGTGGATGCCTCCAGCACGCGGCGCTTCAGCGGCGTGGGAATCGGCCTGACCCTGGCCAACCTGATCCTGAGCAGGATGGGCAGCGGCATCGAGGTGGAGAGCCAGCCGGGCAAAGGCAGCACCTTCTCGTTCGTCCTTCCCCAGGCGCAGCTTGATTGAATCTCACCCGCATCTGAATTCTGTATTGTCTCCGGCATGCTCCTGGCTTATAATGGCCCTGCGAAGCTGGGGGAGTGGCGGAACTGGCAGACGCGCATGACTTAGGATCATGTGGAGCAATCCGTGTGGGTTCGAGTCCCACCTTCCCCATCCCTCTGGCCCATGCCCAGCCCGTCGCTGAATGCGGTGGGCTGGTTTGGCGACGGAACAACGCATAGACTCCGGGGCACGCCCCCGGCGCTGTTAGAACGTCATAAGAACCCGCCGCCGCTGTGGCAACGGCCAGATCGAGATGCTATAATCGCATTTTGCTACCGTGGTAAGAATCCCTGCTGAGGAAATTCCCTTGAAACTACAGACAGAATTTCTGGCAAACCGTGTGGCGCGGCTCAGGGTAGAGGTCGAAGACGACCAGTTGGAAAAAGCCAGGCGCGACGCCGCCCGGCGGCTGGCCCAGCGGGTGAGCATCCCCGGCTTCCGCAAGGGTAAGGCCCCCTACAACATCGTCGTCCAATACCTTGGGGAGGGCGCGATCCTGGAGGAAGCCATCGACGAGCTGGGTCCACAGCTCTACCGCCAGGCGCTGGAAGAGGCAGACCTGGAGCCTTACGGGCCTGGCCAGTTGGAGGATATCGAGGGCAACGGCAGGCTGGCCTTTGTTTTCACCGTTCCCCTCGTGCCCACGGTAGACCTGGGCGATTACCGCTCCATTCGCCACGATTTTGAGCCGCCCGAAGTTACCGATGAAATGGTGGACAACTTCCTGAAGCGCCTCCAAGATGATCGGGCGATCATCGAGCCAAAAGAGGGGCCGGCAGCGCCTGGGGACCGGGTCATCCTTGTCGTCCATGGAGAGGTGATCCCCGCCGAGACGGAATCTGGAGCAGAAACACCCGCCGAAAACCCGGAGGCAGCGAGCGAGAGCGCGGACGCGGACGAATCCGACCCGAAGTTTCCGATTGACGATGATGAGTGGACCCTGGTGCTGGGCGAAGCGGATAACGAGCCGCTACCCGGCTTTTACGCCGCAGTGGAGGGCATCATCGCCGGGGAGGAGCGCACTTTTGAGCTGCGCTTCCCTGAGGAGGGGGAGCAGTACGACGAGTCACTCCGTGGCAGGCAGGCGCGCTTCCAGGTAACCTGCCAGGAGGTCGCTGCGCGCTACGCGCCATCGCTGAACGATGACTTCGCCCAGCAGGTCAGCGGGGGCGAGTACCAAACCTTGCTGGAGCTGCGCATGAAAATGCGGGAGATGCTGCAGGAAGAACTCACCAGGCAGCTTGAGCAAGAATACGCCAACGAGGTGCTGGACAGGATGGTGGAGCAGGCCACCATCGACTATCCTGAAGCCATGCTCGAAGATTTCATCGACGACATGGTGCACAACTTCGAACTCACACTCAGACAGCAGGGCCTCCAGCTTCAGGATTACCTGAAGCTGAGCCAGATGGACGAGGACGCGCTGCGCCAGGACTTCCGCGAATCGGCCATTAACCGCTTGAAGCACTCCCTGGTGCTCCGCGAGCTGGTCAGGCAGGAGGAACTGGACGTTGACGACGACGCCGTCACTCAGGAGATCAAAGCGCGCAGCGCCCGGTTCGGCAGAGGCGACCAGACAATGCAGGACGCCATGGAGCAATTCCTGAGCAAGGAGCAGAGCCGCCGGGACATCGCGGCGGATATCATGACGCAGCGTGCCTACCAGCGCATCGTGGCAATCGCCAGGGGCGAGGAGCCGCCCATCGGCCTGCCCCCTGCTGAGGAAGCCGAGGAGGCGGAGACCAGCCCCCAGGCACAGGCAGAAGGCGAACAGCTTGGAGCAGCCTCCTCCCAAAGCGGGGAAGAGCAGACTTCGTGAACCAGTACCGGGCACTGACTTTACTAGAGCGAGCCTACGACGATCTTTGACGAAGGAGACACCATTCGCAATGGAACCCACCAGCCTCATCCCAATGGTCATCGAGACAAGCGGTCGCGGGGAGCGCGCCTACGACATCTACTCCTTGCTGCTTAAGGAGCGCATCGTCTTCGTCGGCACGCCGATCACGGACCAGATCGCGAACCTCATCGTGGCCCAGTTGCTCTACCTGAACCGCGAAGATGACGAAAAAGAGATTCAGATGTTCATCAATTCGCCTGGCGGTGGCATCTATGCCGGGCTGGCCATCTACGACACCATGCAGCAGATCAAAGCGCCCGTCAGCACCGTGGCCGTGGGCGTCACGGCAAGCTTCGGCACTGTGCTGCTCACGGCAGGGTCGCATGGCCGCCGTTTCGCCCTGCCCAACGCCACCATTCACATGCACCAGCCGCTCGGTGGCGCGCAGGGCCAGGCCTCAGACATCGTCATCCAGGCCAACGAGATCATCCGGCTCAAGGACCGCCTGAACGAGATCTTCGTCTACCACACCGGCAAGGACAAGAAGACGATTGAGCGCGATACAGACCGCGACTTCTACATGACGGCGCAACAGGCAGTCGAGTACGGCCTCATCGACGCCGTTCTTGAACCCTCCAAGCTGCTGGAGCGATCCGGTAACGGAGCGAAGAAGTGAGCCAGTTCTCGATGAACAGCCCGCGCTGCTCATTTTGTCACCGTTCCCGCGACGAGGTGCAGCACCTCATCGCGGGGCCAGATGGTGTGTTCATCTGCAACGAGTGTGTCTACCTCGGCCTTCAGATCATCGAACAGCAGGCCCCGACCTACGAAACGGATTCGGATTTCACCATCGAGCGGGTTCCCTCCCCCAAGGAGCTGCGCGCCTACCTGGATGAGTACGTCATCGGGCAGGAGCACGCCAAGCGCGTGCTGAGTGTGGCCGTTTACAACCACTACAAGCGCGTCGCGGCGGGGGGGCGGGTGCAGGATGTGGAGCTTCAGAAGAGCAATATCCTGCTCATCGGCCCCACGGGCTGCGGCAAGACGCTGCTGGCCCAGACGCTGGCCCGCTTCCTGGATGTGCCCTTCTGCATCGCAGACGCCACCTCGCTGACCGAGGCAGGGTACGTGGGCGAAGACGTGGAGAACATCCTGCTGCGCCTGATCCAGGCTTCGGATTACGACATCAAGCGCGCGGAGAAGGGCATCATCTACATCGATGAGATCGACAAGATCGCGCGCAAAAGCGGCGACAATCCCTCCATCACCCGCGACGTGAGCGGCGAAGGCGTGCAGCAGGCGTTGCTCAAGATCATCGAGGGTACGGTGGCCAATGTGCCGCCCCAGGGCGGGCGCAAGCACCCCCACCAGGAATTCATTCAGATCAACACCAACGACATCCTGTTTATCTGCGGCGGCACCTTCGACGGCCTGGATGACATCGTCGCCAATCGAGTCGGTGTCAAGGGGCAGCTTGGCTTCCAGGGCAGGGGCCGCAGCGAGGTCAGCTCGTCGGAGCTGCTCAAAAAGGTCTCCACAGAGGACCTGATCCACTTCGGGCTGATCCCGGAATTCGTCGGGCGGCTGCCGGTGGTAACCAGCGTGGACCCCCTGGACGAAGATACGCTGAAGCGCATCCTGGTGGAGCCGCGCAACGCGCTGACCAAGCAGTATCAGCAGCTTTTTGCGCTGGATAACGTGGACCTCGTCTTCACAGAAGATGGCCTCATGGCGGCAGCGCAGGCAGCCATCCGCCGGGAGATCGGCGCGCGCGGCCTGCGCAGCATCATCGAGGGCATTCTGCTGGATGTGATGTTCGAGATTCCGGGGCGCACAGACATCCGGCGTGTGGTGATCAACCAGGATGTCATCGAAGGACGCATCAGGCCGCTGATCCTGACGGCGAACGATGAGCCGCTCGCCTGGCGGGAAGACGGCACGCTGGAGAGCGCTGCCTGAAAAACGCAGACGTGCCTCTTCTATAGCATGTGTGAGCGCCTGCCGGGGGCTTCCCTCGGCAGGTGTCGATTCAGTGCACCTGCTCCGGAATGAACACCTCCGCCAGGTCGCCAATTGCCTCCTGCAAGGCCCGCACGTTCAGGTAACCGCCCCCCTGGTTCAGGTCCCAATGGCTGGGGATAACCCAGCGCGGCTGTAGCATCTTCACGGCCTCCACAGCCGCCTCCACGCCGATGAAGCCGTCGCGGCTGTTGGCGACCGGCAATATGGCGATGTCCGGATGCAGGCAGCCCATCTCCAGGCCGACCAGGGCGCTGCCCGCGTAGTAAATGTCGTAGTAATCCAGCGCGATCAGGTAGCCCAACCCGCCACCCGGCGAAGACGGGTCATCCGCCGCCGTGGGCCGGGTCGGGATGGCGGTGATCCGCGCCCGGTCCACGTTCAGACTCTGCCAGGGCCGCAGCACCTGCACGTCGTGGCCGCCCAGCAATGCCGCTGCGGCGGCATCCGCAACGACCACAGTGTTCGGGCCGCGCAGCTTGTTGACATCCGCCGGCGAGCAGTGCGCGTAATCGGCCTGGCTGATCAAGATTACATCGGCCAGAAACGCACTGCGGGAGATACGCCAGGGATCGATGTATATCAGCGGCGGGCCTTGCAAGCGAAAACTGCCGTGCCCAAGCCAGTGTATACGATCAATCATGCCGTTTGCTCACTTCCCGGTCTGCCTTGCCAGAGTTGCCCCAGTGTAACACCGGTGAGCAGGCTGCTCAACCCCCACCCCCACAAACTGTATGGGACTGAAAGGCTACCGCCTGGCCCCGCTTTCCAGTGGCGGCTCCCAGGCTGTTTCCCGTATAATCCGTAGACAGTGCACAAAAGCCAACGGTGCACGCTGCCATCCTCATACCGTCACCTGTTTCTCAACTGTTGGCAAAGCATTTGAGGAAGCCCACCCATGACAGGAAAAATCGCGCCCAAACCCCCAAGACAGCCCGCTCCAGGTCAGCGCCCTGCCCCCACCGACCAGCCTAACACGTGGGAACCACCGGTCATGCGATCTGTGGAAGACACCGGCCTGAACCTGCTCGCCATCGCCGATCTCGTGATCAAGGTCCTCTACTTTACCGGCTTCATGACCGGCCACCGCATCGCCGACTTCGTCAAGCTCCCCTTTACAGGCGTCCTGGACCAGATCATGGAATTCCTGAAGCGGGAGAAATACGTGGAGGTCAAAGGCAGCGGCGGCGTTGGCGAAGCTGCCTACCAGTACATGATCTCCGAAAAAGGCGCAGACAAAGCACGCGAAGCCCTGGAAAGGTCCCACTATGCTGGTCCCTGCCCGGTGACGCTGGAGCAATACAACGCGGCCATGCGTGCCCAAAACCAGGGCCGCAGAACCGTTACCCAGGAGATGCTGGCCAATTCGCTCAAGCACCTCGTCGTCTCCGAGGACATGCTCAACAAAGTCGGCCCGGCGGTCAACTCCGGCAAATCGATCTTCATGTACGGCCCACCGGGCAACGGCAAGACGACCATTTCCGAGGCCGTGGGACGGCTGGTGCTGGGCAGCGACCTGTGGATACCCTATGCTATAGACATCGACGGACAGATCGTGCGCGTCTTCGACAGCGTCAACCACGAGGTGCTGGAGGTCACGGCTTCGGAAAGCGTAAGCGGGCGCACCGGCCTCAAGCGGGACCCGCGCTGGGTGCGCATCCGCCGCCCGGTGATCATGGTAGGCGGCGAGCTGACCCTGGCCGGGCTGGACCTGGTTTACGACGACACCAACAAGTACTACGAAGCCCCCTTTCAGGTCAAAGCCAACGGCGGCATGTTCCTCATCGACGACTTCGGGCGGCAGCAGGTCCGCCCCCGTGACCTGCTCAACCGCTGGATCGTGCCTCTGGAAAAAGGCTCGGACTTCCTCACCCTGCACACCGGGCGTAAGATCGAGGTGCCCTTTTTCGTGCTCATCGTCTTCTCCACCAACCTGGAGCCGCGTGACCTGGTGGACGAGGCGTTTCTGCGCCGCATCCGGCACAAGATCGAGGTCGGCGACCCCACCTATGAGGAGTTCCGCGAGATCTTCAAACGGGTGTGCGAGGCCAAGCGAGTCCCTTACGATGACAAAGGGCTGGCCTACCTGCTGCAGGAATGGTACATCAAACATGACCGTAAGCTGCGCGCGGTGCATCCACGTGACCTCATCGACCAGCTCGTTGACATTGCACGCTACCTGAACCGCCCGCCGCGCCTGACCAAGGACCTGATCGACCGCGCTGCTGAGAGCTATTTCGTGGAGCTTTAGGCCCAGGCGGGCCTGCGCCCTGGCCGTGATCACACGTGGCCGCCACCTTTGCTCCATCGTCGCCTGCCGGACGACGCTGTGTCCGGGACATGCTACCCATAACCGGGCGCAGCCCCTCTGAGCATATGGCCAGTGCAACGCACAAAGACAGAAACCGGGATGGAGCCAACCGCGCACCATGACCCGCAAGCTTGATGGATCGCCGGTTCCCCGCCATCTCATCTTCGTATTGAGAGATGGTTCCTTCGTCGTGCAGTGGGATGCTGAGCATGTGCAGGACATGTTCACAGGCAAGCAGCGTCCCTTCCGCGACGCGGAATACGGCCACGCCATCACCGATTTTGAGCTGGAGACGCTGCGCGACAGCGGGCGGGTCGCTCACTTCGACCGGGCCTACGTCTGGCTTCACGCCCTGCCAGAAGGCGAGCGCTTCGCCAAATTCCGCACGCGCGAAAAAGTCTCCGGTCGCGTCAAGCGCTTCTACCTCAACACCACCCTGCCCGGCGAGTACCTGCAACAGGTGCAGAGCCGGCTGCAAGAGCTGGGCCTGCAAAAATGGTACACGGCCCGCGAGCAGAGCGGCCTGGTCGCCATCGTCAAACAGGATGGCCACCCATTCACCCGCCTGGCCGAGGCCGAGGCCGCCCAGAACATGCTCCGCCGGGCGGCCCCACAATTGCTCAAAGATGCCGCCGTCGCCTTCATGGAGTTCAACACCCACCGCGCCCCCCCCGGCGACGACTTTAACGCGGTCGATGTGCTGGACCTGGACGCCCTGATCGCCAGCCAGACCCAGACCTTCGCCCACGAGCACAAGATCGTCGTCGGCGTGGACCAGGACGAGGACTTCCTGAGCGAGACGGCGGAAATCATGGATGCCCTGGGCGTGGAGTTCTTCCCCGTCACCACCGGCCAGAAGGCCCTCCACACCATCGAGGACCTGGAGCCGGACCTGGTCCTGATGGACCTGGTCCTGCCGGATACCCATGCCTGGGAGATTCTGGCCAAGATGAAGGCCAACCAGGCCCTGGCCAAAATCCCCGTCATCATCGTCAGCGCGCTCGGCACACAGGCCGACCAAGTCTTTGCGCTGACCGTGGCCAAGGTCAGCGATTACCTGGTCAAGCCGGTTACTCCGGGTCGGCTCCGCCAGAGCGTATGGGCCGCGCTGAAAAGCCGCTGATCCCTGCCCCGGCCCCGGCAGGAAAAACCGGCGGCGTAGCCACGGGAATTCACCATGCGGATACCGTTGAGGATGCCATGATCTTTGTCACGGGCGGCACCGGCTTTCTGGGCAAGAACCTGATCCCCCTGCTCGCCTCGCGCGGCCACGCCCTCCGCGCCCTGGTTCGCCACCCGGAGGACCATCCCTGGCTGCGCGACCACAACGTCGAGGTCGTCCGGGGAGATGTGCTGGACCGGGCCAGTGTGGAGCAGGGAGTCGCCGGTTGCCGCTACGTGGTTCATGCGGCGGGCCACTTCCGCATGTGGGGCAGGCCCGTCGACTTCGAGCGGGCCAACGTCCAGGGGACCCGCAACGTGGCGGAGGCCGCCCTTCGGGCAGGGGTGGAGCGCTACCTCCATATCTCGACCATCGCCGTCATCGGCAACCCCACCCCCGGCATGATCATCGACGAGACCCATCCCCCCAACCCGGCAGACCCCTACCAGAGAAGCAAGCTGGCCGGGGAGCGCGTTGTGGAGCGCCTGGCCAGCCTGCACGGCCTGCCTGCCATCATCCTGCGGCCAGGGGCCTTCTACGGCCCCCACGGGCGGTACGCCTTCAACCGGCTCTTCTTCGAAGACCCCCTCCGGGGGCTGCTCATCCGGGTGGATGGGGGCCGGCGGGTCATCTTTCCGGTGTACATCGGCGATGTGGCCCAGGCCATCTGCAGCGCCCTGGCCTGCGGTTGCCTGGGCGAGGTTTACAACATCTGCGGCGATCCGCTAACCCACAACCAGGCCAACGACATCATCAGCGACGAGGCGGGGATCACCCGGCGGCGCATCGACGCGCCGCGCTGGGGCATGATCACCCTGGCCCGCCTGTGGACCTGGATCGCCCAGTTTACCGGCGTCGAGCCTTTTTACCCCCTCAACCTGCGCACCTACGTCTTCAACGACTGGTACACCTCCAGCCAGAAGGCGCGGGACGAGCTTTGCTTCCGCCCCACGCCCTTTCGCCAGGGCGCGCGCCAGACGCTGGCCTGGTACCGGGGGATGGGCTTCCCCTGGGCGCGGCGGGAGCGGCGGCGATTCCTGCTGCTGCCCTTCGACCTGGTATAATCTGCGGGGTGCTTGGCCCGCAGGCAATCTCAGGAACAGGGAGGCTCCATGGTCAAAATCGTGACGGTAGCAGAGATGCGCGCCATTGAGGAAGAGGCGGATTCCTCCGGCCTGAGCTACGCCCAGATGATGGACAACGCCGGGCGGGCATTGGCCGACCGGGTGCTGGCGCTGCTGGAGGAGCAGTCCAGGGCGCGCATCACGGTGCTGGTCGGTCCCGGCAACAACGGCGGCGATGCGCTGGTCGGCGGCAGGCTCATCGCCGCCGAAAGCGAGCACGAGGTCAACTTCTACCTCTACAGAAGCCGCGACGAAAAAAAAGACCCCAACTTCGCTGCCATAAAAGCGGCCGGGCTGTTCATCGCCGAGGCGGAAAACGACCAGCGTTACCGCGTGCTCAAGAACCTGATCAACACCTCGCACCTGATCATCGACGGCCTGCTGGGAATCGGCCTCAAGCTCCCGGTCAAGGGCGAGCTGGCTAAATTCATGGACGCCGCCCTCAAGGCCATCCAGGCCGCGCGCCAGGCCCCGCCGCCCCTCACCTACCAGACCCCCGCCGATCCGGCCACTTGGTCCGGCTCCGGACCCTATATCGTGGCGGTGGATTGCCCCAGCGGTCTGGACTGCGACACCGGCGAGGTGGACCCGCTGACCATCCCGGCGGACGAAACCGTGACCTTTGCTGCGGTCAAGCGCGGGCAGGTTCGCTTCCCCGGCGCAGCCCTGGTCGGCCAGCTACACGTTGCCGATATCGGCCTGCCGCAGAAGCTCCCCAGCCGCGACGCGATCAGCCTGGAGTTGCTCACCGGGGCGGAGGCGCGGGCGCTGCTGCCGGCGCTGCCCCTCGACGCGCACAAGGGGACCTTCGGCAAGGCCATGGTCGTCGCCGGTTCGCTCAACTACACCGGCGCGGCAGCAATGGCGGCCAAGGCCGCCTACCGGGCCGGGGCTGGCTTGGTCACCGTAGGCGCGCCGCAGCCCATCGTCCCCATCCTGGCCCCCCAGGTCCCGGAGGCCACCTGGCTGCTGCTGCCCCACGACCTGGGCGTGCTGGACGAGAAGGCCACCGAGGTATTGCAAAAAGAGCTGGAAGGCTACAGCGCCCTGCTGATGGGGCCGGGCTGGGGCCGCGAGGAGACCACCCGCAACTTTCTGCGCGCCATGCTGAGCCGCGAGGAGCGGGAGCACGTGCGCCGCCAGATCGGCTTTGTGCCCTCCACGCCAGAGGGCGCGGCCAGCAGAGAAGACAACGCCCTGCAACTGCCGCCCCTGGTCATCGACGCGGACGGCCTGAACCTGCTCAGCCAGCTCGAAGCGTGGTGGGAGCTTCTACCCCCCGAAACCATCCTCACCCCGCACCCCGGCGAGATGTCCCGCCTGACGGGCCTCCCGCGTGAGGAAATCCAGGCCATCCGGCTGGAGCTTGCCGCACAAAAAGCCAGGGAGTGGAACTGTATTGTGCTGCTGAAGGGCGCTTACACCGTGATCGCCGCGCCCGACGGGCGGGTGGCGGTCCTGCCTTTTGCCGAACCCGCCCTGGCGACGGCAGGGACCGGGGATGTGCTTTCCGGGACGATAGTGGGCGCGCTGGCCCAGGGGCTTGCCCCGTTTGATGCGGCCCGGCTGGGGGGGTACCTGCACGGGCTGGCGGGCGCTTACGCCTCAGAAGCGGTCGGCAGCGCCCGCAGTGTCACCGCCAAAGACGTGCTGGATGCCCTGCCCGACGCCATGACCGCCATCGAGCAGGCCGTGTAGCAACCCAACGGCTGGACGAGCGATCAAACCAAATCGGCGGCCACGCCTTTCCTGGGCCGCCGGTTTTCTTTGCGGGACGCCTGACCAGACGCCCGCATCAGCCACGCCGCGCAAGCTCGACCTGGCGCTGGTGGGCAACCGCCTTACCCTCCGCCACGGCGTCCTCAATGCGCTCGCCGGTGAGCAGCCTCTCCACCCTGGCCCGCGCCCCAGAGCCGCTCCGCAGAAGTCGCTGGCGCAGCTCGGCCCCGCTCTGCGCGGCTTTCCAGACGCCCACTGCCGCGCCGACCAGGCCGCCCAGGAAGAGGCCAACAACGAATGCGCCGTTCCCCTTCTTCCGCGCAGAGGAAGTGGCCCCCATCCTAACCGCCCTCCCCAGACCCACCGCGCCGCCGGATGGCCCGCCGCACGCCCAGCAACTGCCTGAGCATGGCCAGCAGCCAGGCCAGGAAGCCGCTAAAACGGATGACCGGGTCGGCCACGTTCTGGCTCATAAAGGTCGCCGTCCCCCGCACCGTCTTCACCGTATCGCCGGTTTCCTCCAAAATAGGCTTGATCTCGTTCTGCAAGAGATTGGTCAGGCGCGCCAGTTGCAGCACCAGCACAATCAGCGCCACCCCGATAAGGATGCCCTCCAGGGCCAGGACGATGATCAGGAAGTCCCGCACAATCTGGACTCCGGACGCGGCCCCAGGGTTGGTCAGGGCCAGCACCAGGGCCACCACAAAGCCAATGACCAGGACTCCCGCCAGCGCGGCGATAAACACGATAATCCACTTCGTCGCGCTCGGCCCCCTCGATGCAGATGGCGACTCCGCGCTCGAAGAGACGGCCCCACCCCTGCGCGGCCCCTGCCCTTGATCGGTCATAAACACCTCGCTTGTTCGCTCCCCAGTATAACGCAAGCCGCAGGAAACTACTGCAATCGTGGCGGGGAATCAGCGCCCCCTGCCTGGCCTGGCGAGGAACAGCCGCGCCGCCAGCAGGGCCGTCCACGCCCCTGCCGTCGCAGAGAGGGTCCGCAACGGCCCGATGCGCAACATCTCCACGCCCAGCAACACCCCAAACAGATGCCCCAGCGCAAAACCCAGCCACCCCGCCAGCAGGTACAGCGCCAGGCGGCGCACGTCGCCCCCCACCAGGAGGTGAAACACGACCCCGTAGATGGTGGCCAGGATGAAGGCGAAGGTTATGGCAGGGCTTGGCATGCGCGCATCCTCCCCCGTGGTACAATTGTGGCATTGTCCGGGGATGTCCCAATGATACAATCCTAGCACAACATCCCGGCATCGCGCACGCATCAATACACCACGCCAAAACCCACAGCGAGGACATCTTCGTTGATCCTACCACACTTGATCTTCGCTCATCTGCTGGCAGATTACGTCTTGCAGACAGACTGGCTGGCCAACCGCAAGGGCCAGTTTATCGTGCGCGAGATTCACTCCTGGGATGGTCTGCTGCTGCACGGCCTGCTGCTGGGGCTGGTCACACAGGCCGTGCTGCTGCGCTACATCGGCGCGTTATGGCCGTATGTCGTCCTGCTGGCCCTGTTCCACACCCTGCAGGATGGGCTGAAAGTCTGGCTTGGGCCGCGCGTCAGCGTCCAGCCGTCGGTGTTGTACTTCCTGGACCAGGGCCTTCACCTGCTGATCCTGGTGATCTTCCAGTATCTTGTCGCCGACCTGGTCACCCCCCCACCCGCCACCACGGAAATCAGCCTGATGGCGCTGCTGGCCAGCCTGGTTGCCGTGACGCGCTTCTATGAGGTCTCCTGGTGGGCCAACTGGCGGGACATGATCGCCTATATGAAACGCTGGCAGCTCTGGGGCTACCTGGAGCGTACCACGATGTTCCTGCTCAGCGCGGTCAATCTGTGGTGGCTGGCACCGCTGGCTGTCATCCCCCGCCTGTATGTGAGTCGGCACAACGGAGCGCCCATTTGGGAGCAAAAAAGAGGTCTGCTGGAACTCTTGCTAGGGATCGCGTTTTCTGTGATACTTGGGGTCGTGCACTGAAACCAGTACGCACAATAAACCTGCGAGGGTTCACTTCTCATGGCCTTAATCGATCGTCGCGTGCTGATCGGCGCGCCACCAGAGGCTATCTGGGGCGTCCTGGGAGACCTGGCTGCGCTGTCCAGGTGGCACGTCAACTGCAAACAAAGCAGCATCCTCACCACCTTCTCTCGTGGCGTGGGGGCGCGGCGGCGTAACTTCATGAAAAACGGCCCCGACACGGTTGAGGAGATCGTCTCCTGGTACGAGAACCTGGGCTACGAATACCGGGTTGTGGACGGCCTCCCTTTCCGCCGGAATCTGGGGCGTCTTCGCCTGCAAGCCATCCCCGAAGGCACTATCGTGCAATGGACCTTTGACTACCAGTTGGGTGGGCCGCTGGGCGGCCTCCGGGACAGGCTCTTCGTCCATCGCAGGCTGGACCACGAGATCGCGGACAGCCTCAAGCAGCTCAAGCGGCTGGTCGAGTCCAGCGGCGCGCGCATGGACGCCACGACCCGCGACAAGGTCAGCATGCGGCCTGCCCCCAGCGCCAGTGAGCGCGCCGCGCGCGCGGCCAGGGCGCAACAGAGCGCCGCTTCCCCCGACGCGGGAGAGGCAGCGACGACGGGTGCGCCGTCCCCACTGCCGCCAGACGCCGCGCCGGAGCGGCCCAGGCAACCCGCTCCCGTGGTCTTCGAGGACGACCTGCCCCCTCTGCCGGGCATTGATGAGCCGCCCCTCAGCGACGAGGACACCAGGCCCACCGCGCAGACGGCTTCCAGAGACACCCCACGCCCCGCAGCCGAACCGCCGGAGATGCCTGCTGCAATGAGCCAGGAAATGCCGCTCCCTGAGCCGGATTCGGCGAAGGCGGATACGCAGCCGGTCAGCCTGCCCTCCGCTGAGCAGCCGCCCGCTTTGCAAGACGTGCCCCCGCCCCCGCCCCTGGAGGCTGCACAGCTACCACCGGAGGCGGAGCGGCCACTGCCGGAAGCGCCCTCCCCCACGCCGTCCGACAGGACCCGCCCCAGCCTCCCCGTGGTCGAGGCCAGCCGGGCGCTAGAGCAGCGCGAGCCACCGCCTGCGCCGCCCGCTGAAACGCCCTCCCCTCCCCTCGCCGGGGCGGCGGAACCACCGGCAACGCCACCCCAACCATCCGGCCACGACCCCGTCGGCCCCAGCATTTGGGAGGTATTCGGCCTCCAGCCGCCCGGAGAGGCCGCCGGCCAGGAAGACGCGCCAGCGCCTTCCCCATCTGCGCCCACAGCGCCCGCCATCAGGGCCGTAAAACGGGGGTTGAGCGCTGTGGAACGGCCCGCAGGCTGGCGCGCCCGCCGCAACGGGCCGAACAGCCTGATCCATTGCCGTTCTGCCCGGACTCATCCGGGGCTGCGCAGGCAGCTTGCCTGCCGGGCCGTCGGCGCGCGCCAGCGATAAAAAAGACCGGCCCGCCTGGACCGGTCTGCTTGGGGTGACTGGTGGGATTCGAACCCACGATCTTCTGGGCCACAACCAGACGTGTTGACCCCTACACCACAGCCACCATATAAAAGTAATTTCACAGCGAACCAGAGTATACCATACCCCATCGCAGATTTCCAGCCCGATCCGCATCCTTCGCATCACAACTTTTCCGCGATCAGCACGATGGCCTGGCTGCGGGGGTATGCCTCCGTCACCTGCTGTAGCCGAAACCCGGCTTCCTGAAAGCGCTCGCCCAGCGCAACCGGCCAGGGGCCGCGCTGCCCGGTCACCCGGTAGGCCCATTCCAGGACGGCGCGGAGCGCGCCGCCCCCCGTCAGCAGCCCGTTGACCACAATCACCAGCCTGCCGCCCGGCTGCAAGACGCGATACACCTCGCGCAGGGTCTCCTGGGCGACAATGAACCCCGTGGGAAAGGTGCTGACCACCGCCGGGAAGCTGGCGCTGGCAAACGGGAGCGCCTGTGCCCTGCCCCGCACCAGCGCCGGACGAACACGATGGCGCAGCAACTTGCGGCGGGCAATGCGCCCCATGGCGGGCGAGAGATCGAGGCCCACGGAGGTCAGGCCAGCCGTCCGCAGATCGATCTGCAAGTCACCGGTCCCGTGCGCCAGCTCCAGCACGCATGCCCCCGGAGCCACACCCAGATGCCGGAGGGCCGCCCGCTGCCAGGTCCGCCAGTCCCCCAGCGAGACGGCCCGGCTCACCAGGTCGTAGGTCCAGGCCAGCTCGTTGTACAGCAGGCGAAAGCCCAGCCGGACCAGCGCCCACCAGACGCCCCCCAGGCTCAACGCGGCAGCTCCGCAAACGTCATCAGGCGGATGCGCTCGGCGGCCACCACCTCGTGCACGCTGGGGTGCGTCAAGGCTTCAAGCTCGCGCTGGCGCTCCACCGTATAGCCGCCGTCCAGGCCATCCACATAGCCCGGATGGCACATCAGCTCGGTGACGCCCTGCGCGGGCAGGTTGGTGAGGATGACCAGCAACTCGCCCAGGATCGTGCCAGGCCCGAAGAATCCGGTTTCCAGCCGGTCGGGCGAGGGCGGCATGGCCGCCCCCTCCAGCACCGTATGGATGCCCTCGGCCAGCTCCAGCGCCAGGGCGGGCGTAAATTCCTTCCGCAAATGCCGCATGGCTGCCGCCGTCTCAGCCGGTGTGGGGGCCACCTCCGGGCGGCGAATGGGCAGGTTGTACTCCGCCGCCAGCCCCAGCATGGTGCGCAGGGCGTCCGGGTGCAGATAGGCGGCATGGTGGTGGGAATCCAGGTGATCGGGCGGCCTGCCGGCCAGGGCGATAAACCGCGCCACCTGCGCGCGCATCTCGCGCTCCAGGTCCTCGGCCTCCCACCCTTTGATGCGCTCCGCCAACCGTGCCACCGGGTGGAACCTGCCCCCCTCCCCCACCAGGGACGGCACCTCTCCAGGCGGCGAAACCGGGCCTCCGCTGCTCAGGGTCAGGTGCAGGCCCAGGCCCAGGTCGGGGGCCGTTTCCAGGGCCACCTCCAGCCCGGCGGGGGCGTCCTCGTAGTTGATCATGACCGTCGTAGAGGTCACAATGCCTTTTTCGTGCGCCTCCAGGATGCCACGGTTTACCCCCGCCGAGCGACCGAAATCGTCGGCATTGACGATCAGGTTGGGCATGTGTGTTTCTTCTCTCTACGCAAAAGCGGCCCGTGCAGGGCGGGGCGGCTACCGCTCGCCGTGCAGCACGGCGCGCAACACGTCGGGCCGGTCCGTGATGATCATGTCCACCCCCATGTCGCGCAGGTCGGCCATGCGCTGTGCATCGTTGACCACCCACGTGTTGACCCGCAGGCGGCGGGAGCGCGCCCAGGCCATGTATTTCGGCGTCACCAGGGATTGCTCCGGATGGTCGGCCTCGTGGGGGAGGCCCCACAGCAGCCAGCCCTGGCGCTTGTGCAGGGGCTGGCCCGGCATGTGCAGGTAGCCGATGGCGACTTGCGGCAGCAGGCGACGGAAGCGCCGCAGGCGCAGCGGGTTGAACGACGAGACGATCACCCGCGAGGCCATGTTGTGCCGGGCAATCGTCTGTGCCACCACTGCCTCCAGGCCGTCCGGCTTCAGGGACAGCCCCTTGAGTTCGACGTTGAACAGCAGAAGCTGGCCCAGCGCCTCAAACACCTCACCCAGCGTGGGGATCCGCTCTCCGGCGAAACGTGGGTCGAAGGAGCGCCCCGCATCCAGCGCCTTGATCTCGGCCAGCGACATCTCCGCCACGCGCCCGCTGCCATCCGTCGTGGCGTCCACTGTGCTGTCATGGATGACCACCGGCTGCCGGTCCGCCGTCAGCCTCACATCCAGCTCCACCCCGTCCGCGCCGCAGTCCGCAGCCAGATCAAAGGCGGCCAGCGTATTGGCCGGGGCATCGTGGCTGGCCCCGCGATGCCCAAAGTTCAACACGCGCCCCATATAGAAGCTCTCCAGGGGCAGACCGCCAGACAAAGCCGCTCACCTCCCTGACCTGCGGCAGAAAACGCCGGAACTGTCCGTCTGCGCTACTCCTCCTCGAAGTAGACCTGAATCTCGCCCCCTTCCACGCGCACGTCATAGCGCCGCGTGGGCGTCACCGCCGGCAGCGACAGCACATCCCCGGTCCGGATATCAAACCTGGCCCCGTGCCGGGGACACTCGATCTCATAGCCCCGCAGCTCGCCCTCTGCCAGCGGCCCGTCATCATGCGTACAGGCGTCCTCGATGGCGTAATATCTGCCATCGACGTTGAAGAGCGCAATGTAGTAGCCATCGATCTCCACCACATCGCGCTCACCTGGACCGATCTCGTCGGTCTTGGCCACGGTAATCCACTCTGCCATCTGTTGTGCCTCACTCCGGATGAATCAGTCTTCGTCCTCGTCGCCGGGCCAGCCGTGCAGGCCGTAAGCCCCGGCCTTGAGGACCTTTAGCGAAAGCAGCGCACACTTCAAACGGACCGGCGTCAGCGGGATGCCCAGCATTTGCAGGATGTCTTCCTTGCTGAAGTGACGCAGTTCCTCCAGCGTCTTGCCGATCATCTCCTCGCCAAGCATCGAGGCCGACGCCTGGCTGATGATACAGCCCTCGCCATCCCACCCCACGGCCTTGACCCGCCCCTCCTCGTCCAGTTGAACCGTCAGGCGCAGGCGGTCGCCGCACAGCGGGTTGTCGTCCTCATAGTCGATGTCAGCGGGCTGCAACACGCCCCGATTGCGCATGTTCTGCCCGTGCTCGATGATCAATTCTCGGTAAAAGTCATCCATCGTGTTCTGCTCACTTGTTCAGCGCGCGAAGACCCGCTTGGCTTTGTACAGCGCCTCGATCAACGCATCCACCTCCTCCCAGGTATTATACAGATAAAAGCTGGCGCGGGCCGTCGCGGCCAGCCCAAAGTGCTCGTGCACCGGCATGGCACAGTGGTGCCCGGCCCGCACGGCCACCCCCTCCGCGTCCAGCAGTTGGGCCATGTCGTGGGGATGCATGCCGTCCATGCTGAAGGAGGCCACGCCACCTCTGCGCGAGGCGTCCGGGCCGTACACGGTGAGGCCCGGCACTTCTTCCAGGCGGTCCAGGGCGTAGGCGATGATCTGCTGCTCATAGGCATGGATCCGCTCCATGCCGATGGCGGTCAGGTAATCGACGGCAGCGCCCAGCCCCACCGCCTGCGCGATGCTGGGCGTGCCTGCCTCGAACTTGTAAGGCAGGTCGTTCCACTCGCTGCCGCTCAGCCGCACCCGGCGGATCATGTCGCCGCCACCCAGAAAGGGCGGCATCTGCTCCAGCAAAGCCCGCCTGCCGTAGAGCACGCCGATCCCGGTCGGACCCAGCATCTTGTGCCCGCTGAAGGCCAGAAAGTCCACGTCCAGGGCCTGCACGTCCACCGGCATGTGGGGGACGCTCTGCGCGCCGTCGGCCAGCACCAGCGCCCCGGCCTCATGCGCCTTCTGGACGATCTCCCGCAGCGGCGTGATCGTGCCCAGCACGTTGGACATCTGGGTGACGGCCACCAACCGGATGGGCTGTTCCCGCAGCAGGCGGTCAAACGCCGCCATGTCCAGCGTGCCGTCGTCCAGAATCGGCACGGCATGCAGCGCAAAGCCCCGCTCCCGCGCCATCAACTGCCAGGGGACGATGTTGGAGTGGTGCTCCATCTCGGTGATGAGCACGGCGTCACCCGGCCCCAGGTTGGCCCGTCCCCAGCTTTGCGCGACCAGGTTGATGCTCTCTGTGGTGTTGCGGGTGAAGACGATCTCCCGCCAGGAAGCGGCGTTGATGAAGGCCTGAACCTTCTTGCGCGCCCGCTCGTAGGCCTCCGTGGCCTCCTCGCTGAGCTGGTAGATTCCCCGGTGCACGTTGGCGTTCAGCTCACGATAGTACTGCTCGACCGCTTCGATCACCTGCCGGGGCTTCTGGCTGGTGGCCGTGCTGTCCAGGTAGACCAGCTTGACCCCAGGGCGCACCTCCTGGTGCAAAATCGGGAAGTCCTCCCGTATGGCTTCAACGTCCAGCAGCGCTATACGAGACATCTTAAAACTCCATTTTCTCAACGCCCATCGACGGCGGTCGATGAGGGGATGGCTATGTCTTGCAGATACAACAGGCGGTCCTCGGCGCGAGGCCGATCACTGTTTACCGGCAGGCGGGTCAGGTCCGGATAGGTGTACAATCCCGCGTAAAGCTGGTAGGTCCCCGGCGGCAATGCCTCCGCCGGATAGCGCAGGGTCACCTCCTGAAAGGCGAAGCCGTGAGGGGGCCATTGGGACGTGGGCGTCTCCTGGCCGCCCAGCGGCCCATCCCACTGGGCCACCAGCTCGCCCTCTGCATCGAGCATGTGCACAAACAGGGTGTAATCCTCGCGCTCGCTGCCGAGCGCCTGCCAGTAAAAGCGCAACGTACAGCGTCCGGCGCTCACCTGTCGGACGCTCACCGACATCAATCGCATCTTATCGCCAAACTCAACAAAAGGCGTCTGATTTTCGTCCTGAAAGACAAAGAGGGGTCTCCGTAACAGGGCGCGGCGGCAGCCCGGCTCGCCAGGCAGCCGCAGGCAGTCCTCCACTTCGGGAGGCAGCCAGAAGCGCGCCTGGTGAAACCCCACTGGCAGCGAAACCGCCGACGAGCGCCACAGCAGCCCATCCCCCTCGTCGGTCAGATGATAAGCATCCGCCTCTGGAGCGCCCAGGTCCAGCCGCAGCCAGCGCTCCAGCAGCCAGGGCGACGCCCCAAATTGCCAGAAGCCCGCGCGCGCCTCCGGCACGTAGAACGAGAGCGTGAGCGCCTCGTCCAGCCAGCGGGCCGACGCGGCATCGGCCTCCCATCCCCCCGCCGCTGCATAGACCACTTCATCCGGCAACGGACCCGGCGGCACTTCAAAGACGGCCACCCGGGGGTCCTCGTAAACCGGCGGCCCCAGCACGCGGCCCAGGTGCGCGGCCATCTGCTCGCCATCCCCAAACGCGCGGTGCACAACGACCACTTCCGCGCCCGCCGCGCGCAGCACCGCCCCCTGCTGCGCCGGCGTCATGGCCGGGACAAGCCCCCCCTCTTCTGGAGGAAGCGCCGCAGCATTGACCAGGGCCAGCATGGCAGGATTGGCGGGCGTGCTGCGCACCACGTGACCGGCCAGCACCGGCTGCCGGTGCTCCGTCTGGTAGTACAGCAGCCAGCGGGTGACGAAGAAATCCCCGGCGGGCAGGTTCAGCACGGGGCGGACTTCCCCCCTTGCTGCCTGCTCTGCCAGCGTCGCCAAGTAGCCCGGCATCGGCGCTTCGGTCATGGGAAATGGGGCAAAAAGCTGGTATTCCACCATCACCAGCGCCGCCAGCCCGGCCACCAGCCCGCCCGGCCACAGGGGGGACCACACCGCCCCTATCCATCCCGGCAACGGGCGACTCAGGCCCAGCCACCGCCGGAGGGCGCGCCCGGCCCGGCGACCCGCCCCCGGCAGCAGCGCCCTCAACTCGGCCAGGCCGTGGGCGGCCAGGGCGGCCAGGGCCACAGCCGTCACCATGTTCAGCCGCCCCGGCGTGCGTCCCAGTCCCAGGCCGGGGACCGCGCTGTACAGTCCGTAAGGCAGCAGCACAGAGCTGGTCAGGTCGTCCTCAATGGGAACCTCCACCACCCGGTCGGCGACCTTCAGAACCGGCCCCAGCGAGAGGGTCATCCCCACCAGCGCCGTCAGCAACCAGGGCCAGGCCTCCGCGCGCCGCTTCCAACAGGCCAGCCCGGCCAGGGCCACGGCCACCAGGCCCAGATACGCCGCCGCCTCAATCGTGTTGTCGCCCAGTACATCCCATGCCCAGCCGGGGACCAGCCCCAACTGGCCCAGCACTGGGTTGAACGGGCTGGGCGTGATGAAGCCCAGCAAATCGGTGCTGTAGCGGACCACGCCGCTCTCCTGCAGGTTGGCGATGCGTCCGCTCAGGTAGCCTTCCATCAGCGGGGCGTAGAGCAGCAGCAGCCCCCCTGCCGCGACGGCCAGCAGGGCCGCCAGCGCGGGCAGCCACCAGCGCCACTCGCGTCGCCGCTGCCAGGCGACAGCCCCGCCAAAAGCCACCGTCAGCGGGATCAGCTCATAGGCCAGGTTGGTGGGGTACGTCCCGGCGGTGAGCACCAGAAACAGCCCGCTCAACAGACCCCACCGCCACCCCGCCCCGCGCCACAGCCGGACCAGGCTCCAGGCGTAGAGCAACAGCCAGTAGTTGGTAATCAGGGTCAGGTGACCCGCTGTGGCGTGGCCCAGCCGCGTGGGGAAGGCCATCAGCACCAGGCCGCCCAGCAGCGCCGGACCTTGCCCGCGAGTCAGCTCCCGGCAAAAAAGGTAGGCGGCCAGGCCGGTCAGCACCCAACTGGCAAGAAAGGTCAGGTTGTAGGCCGCCAGGGGTGGGAACAACAGGGCAAAGGGCAGCCCCGCCAGATGCGCCATCGGTGAGGCCCACTCCACCGGGCTGAAAAATCCCGTCGGATACACCAGCAACGGCTGGTAGGCCGGATGCATCCCCCGCAGCAGCGCCTCTTTGGTCCACCAGATCAGGCGGACGGCCTCGAAAGCGTCGCCATAAGGCGCTCCGGCGGCATGCGTCTCCAGCCGCGTCATAACCGGAAAGGTCAGGATGAGCGTGGCTGCCAGGTAGAAACCCGGCGGCACCACTCCCTGCCTGACCCATGCATGCTGCCAGATATACCGACGAGAACGCAACGGTCGCCCCCAACTCACCCAGAGCCACCCGCGACCCTGAGAGTGTACCACGCAACCGGACGACCCGCCGCCTAGCCCAGCAACTTCGCCTCGATGTCGGCCTGCAAGCGCTCGCGCACGCCCTCGAAGGGGATGCGATCCATGATCGGCGCAAAAAAACCGTCCACGGCCAGCTTCTCCGCCTCTGCGCGCGGCAGGCCCCGGCTCATCAGGTAAAAGATCGGCTCCTCGTCAAGCTGGCTGACCGTCGCCGCGTGGGTGCAGCGCACGTCATCCGCCCCGATCTCCAGGCCGGGGATGCTATCCGCGCGGGCCTGGCGGCTCAGCACCAGGTTACGGTTGGCCTGGAAGCCGTCCGCTTTCTGCGCGCCGGGCTTGACCACGATCATGCCCTGCCACACGCTGCGCGCCTTGTCCCTCAGGGCGCCCTTGAAGAGCAGGTCAGACGTGGTATGCGGCGCGTTGTGGTTCTGCTGGGTGTCGTGGTCCATCACCTGCGAGTCGTCGGCAAAATACAGGCCGCTCATGCGCCCCGTGCTGCCCTCGCCATCCAGCTCCAGCTCCATGAAGAGCTTGGTCAGCCGCCCGCCCATCGTCCCGGCGATCCAGTCCAGGTAGCCATCGCGGGAAACGCGGGCGCGCTGATGGCTGAACTCATACATGTGGCGGCCCCAGTCTTGCAGCGCCACGTAGTGCAGGCTCGCCCCCTGGCCGACCAGCAGTTCCGTGGCCCCCACGAAGGCGGCGTTTTCGCCCAGCGTCGGCGAGGCGTTCTCGTGCATGTACGTCACTTCAGAGCCGCCTTCCAGCACCACCAGGATGTGCCCCAGCGACAGGCCGGTGGAATCGCCGTAAAAGACGCTGTGCAAAGGCAGCGACACCGTAGCCCCGCGTGGCACATAGAGAAAAACACCGTGCGTCCACAGCGCGGCGTGCAGGGCCGCGAATTTGCCGTTCTCCGGCACCACAGCCTGGGTCAGCAGATACTCCTGCACCAGGTCGCCGTGCTGCTGAACGGCGGTATCCAGGTCGGTGAAGATCACGCCCTGCCGGGCCAGCTTGTCGTTCAACTCGCTGGCGGCCAGCCGACCGTCCACAAAGGCGGCCAGCCCGCCCTGCTCGTCGTGCAGCAGCGGCGCATAATGCTGTTCCGGGATGGTCTTCAGATCGGCCCGCCCAACCGGCGACAACAGCCGCCCGGCCTGGTCCCATTTAATGCGTCGGAAGTCGGTTCGCCGCCAGGCCTCGTCCGATGTGGTGGGCATAGGCAGCGCCTCGTAGACCTCCCAGGCGGCCAGGCGACGCTCTCGCAGCCACGAAGGCTCGTTCTTCTGCGTGCTCAGCGCTTCTACATCGGCCACCGTCAGGTCTGGCACGGCGGGCGTCCGAATACGGCCTCTCACAGTCACTGGCAACAACTCCTCATCAGCAGGAATAATTCAACCGCCAAACACTCGATCAAGGGGCCGGCGCGGCCCCTTGATCCTTGCATTCCCCGCTTCGGCCCTGCCCCGGCCTCAGCCGATGGAGCCTTCCATCTGCAGCCGGATCAGGCGGTTCATCTCGACGGCGTACTCCATCGGCAGCTCTTTGACGAACGGCTCGATGAACCCGGCCACCACCATCGCGTTGGCCTCGTCCTCCGTCAGGCCGCGACTCATCAGGTAGAAGAGCTGGTCCTCGCCCACCTTGCTCACCGAAGCCTCGTGCCCCACGGTCACCGCCTGCTCCTCGATCTCGATGTAGGGGTAGGTGTCGGAGCGGCTTTTCTCATCCAGCAACAGCGCGTCGCACACCACGTTGCTGCGCGACCCCACCGCGCCCTCGTAGATCTTCAGCAGGCCACGGTAGCTGCTGCGCCCGCCGTCTTTGCTGATGCTCTTGCTGATGATCTGGCTGCTGGTGTGCGGCGCGCGGTGGATGGCCTTGCCGCCCGCGTCCTGGTGCTGCCCCTTGCCCGCAAAAGCGATGGACAGGATCTCGCCGTGCGCCCCCGGCTCCAGCAGGTAAACGGAGGGGTACTTCATGGTGACCTTGCTGCCCAGGTTGGCGTCCACCCACTCCATGGTGGCGTCGCCGTAGACCAGCGAGCGCTGCGTCACCAGGTTGTAGACGTTACTCGACCAGTTCTGGATGGTCGTGTAGCGGCAGCGCGCGCCGCGCTTGACGATGATCTCGATCACGCCGGAGTGCAGGCTGTCGCTGCTGTAGGTGGGCGCTGTGCAGCCCTCCACGTAGTGCATGAAAGCGCCCTCGTCCACGATGATCAGGGTGCGCTCGAACTGCCCCACCGCCTCCGCATTGATGCGGAAGTACGCTTGCAGCGGCATCTCCACGTGCACCCCCGGCGGCACGTACACGAACGAACCGCCGGACCACACCGCGCTGTTCAGCGCCGCGTACTTGTTGTCCGTCGGCGGCACCACCGTGCCGAAGTATTCGCGGAACAGATCGGGGTGCTTGCGCAGCCCGTCATCAATCGAGAGGAAGATCACGCCCTGGCGCTCCAGGTCCTCGCGGATGCTGTGGTACACCATCTCCGACTCGTACTGCGCCCCCAGCCCGGCCAGGAACTTGCGCTCCGCCTCCGGCACGCCGAGCCGGTCGAACGTCCGCTTGATGTTCTCCGGCACGTCGTCCCAGGTGCGCTCTTCTTTCTCCGTCGGCCTGATGTAGTAGTGGATGTCTTCATAGCGAATGCCGGAGAGATCAGCCCCCCAGGCCGGCACCGGCTTGCTGTTGTAGATCTCCAAAGCCTTCAGGCGGAGGTCCAGCATCCATTCCGGCTCGCCTTTCAACCGCGAAATTTCCACGACGATCTGCGGTGTCAGGCCCTTCTCGCTCTTGAAGGTGTAAAGCTCCGGGTCTCTGAAGCCGTATTTTTCTGTGTACTGCGCGTTCAGGTCCTTGAGTGCTCGCTCTTCCGGTGAAAGGCGTTCCATCACCATACCTTACTCCTCAGTAGCTACCAGGCCGTACTTTTCAAAAAAGGGCTTGTAACCGCTCTCTTCGAGCTGGTCCGCCAGTTCGGGGCCACCGCTCTCGACAATCCGCCCGTCCATCAGAATGTGCACGTAGTGTGGCCGGATGTAATCCAGAATCCGCTTGTAGTGGGTGATGAGCAGCACGCCCAGGTCTGGCCCAAACAGGCGGTTGACCCCGCTCGCCACAATGCGCAGCGCGTCGATATCCAGGCCGGAGTCCGTCTCGTCCAGTACGGCGATCTTGGGTTCCAAGACGGCCATCTGGAGGATCTCCGCCCGCTTCTTTTCCCCGCCGCTAAACCCATCGTTCAGGTAACGCCCCGCAAAATCGGGGTTCATCTCCAGCATCTCCAGCTTGCTCATCAGCAAGCGCCGGAATTCGGGGATGGAGATGCCTTTGTCCTCCGGGTTTTCCTCACGGCGGCGGGCATTGATGGCCGAGCGCAGGAAATTCGCCACCGTCACGCCGGGAATGGCCACCGGATACTGAAAGGCCAGGAACAGCCCCTTGCGGCTCCGCTCGTCAGGCTCCAGTTCCAGAATGTCTTCGCCGTCGAAGATGATCTGCCCGGCGTCCACCTCATAGGCGGGGTTGCCCATCAGCACGTTCGCCAGTGTGCTCTTGCCAGACCCGTTAGGCCCCATCAGGGCGTGAATCTCGCCCTGTCTCACGGTCAGGTCCACTCCCTTGAGAATGGGCGAGCCTTCAACGCTGACGTGAAGGTTACGGATTTCCAGTGCAGCAGCCATACGAATGGTGTCCTCCTCAAAAAACCAAATACCTGATCGCCATGACGTTGGACCGGATTGTACCATGCCCACCAGCATGTGTCAATAAAAAAGATAAAAGTCAATTTTATTGACTTAAACGCCGTTCCACGCTATCTTAGATGCCAGAAAGAGCCAAAAGGCAACGGCTATGCGGCAAACGCGGTTGAGCATCCTGGAAAGCATCAGGAAGCGGGGCTGCGCCACCATCCCCCAGTTGGCGGCAGACGCCGCCGTAGCGCCGGTCACCGTCCGCCATCACCTGTACGGCCTGATGGCTGAGGGACTGGTTCAGCGCACGCTGTTGCGTAGCGGCGTGGGACGCCCCCGACATGGCTACTCGCTGACAGAAAGCGGTCGCCTGTTCTTCGCCACCGGGTATCGTGTGCTGAGCGCCCGCCTGCTCAACGCGCTCAAGCAGATGAAGCCACAAGCCGAGCTGTACGACCTGCTGGAGGCAGTGGTCCGGCATCTCTACAACGCGCCCGACAGCGTGAGGGGCCTTTCTCCCCAGGAACGCCTGCACAACCTGCAATTCCGATTGCAACGGCACGGCATATCGGCCCGCATTCAGGCCGGGACAGGCAACCACGCCCGGCTCGAAATCGACTGCCCCTATACCCACGTCAGCCAGGCCCATCCGGAATTGTGCCGTGTTGGCGAGAAGGTACTCCAGGATATGCTGCAAATGCCCCTGGAGCGCAGGGAATGTTTGCTTCGCGGCAACAAATCGTGTACTTTCAACATCAGTTTAGTAGAAACCAGTACGGTACACCAGGCCTTGAAATCAGGGAGCGAGCGATGACTGAACAATCCTCTGTCCAGGTGAAGGAAGAACAGGTCCGCGAAGCATTGCGTGCCGTGGTCGATCCCGAAATCGGCATGAACGTGATCGAGCTTGGCCTCATCCGCAGGCTAGATATCGAGGAGGACAAGGCGCACGTGGTCATGATCCTCACCACGCCGTTCTGTCCCTATGCGCCGCAACTGATGGAACAGGTCCGCGCCACCGTGCAGCGGACTCTCGAGGTCCCCACGACCATCGAGATGGGCCTGGAGATGTGGGACCCCAGCATGATGGAGGACGGCGCTATCTCGGAGTGGGGCCTGTTCTAAGCCGGGCCTATCCCTGCACAGGCAAAGGGCACCTTCCCCCTGCTGAAAAGATGCCCTCTTTGTTTTGCCCCGGCCCAACCTGCGGGATCAGGGTTCCGGCGGGCGGTGGTCCAGTATGAACTGGCGTGGGTCCACGTAATGCGCCAGCACGGCATCCCGGTCTAGCTTGGGCCAGTGCCAGGGCTGCGTTTGCAGGATGTCCGTCGGGCTGATGTCAAAGTGCAGGTGATAGGGGTAAATCCCCTCGGCATTGCCCACGCTGGCGATCTGCTCCCCACGGACCACCCGCTGCCCCACCTGCACCCGCACACCCTCCACATGGGCATACCGCCCGTAGACCACCTGCTGGTTGTCGATCAGCGGGTCGTGCCGAATCACGATCACCTTCCCCCAGCCCGGCAGGCGGTCCGCAAAGGTGACCACGCCGTGCGCCGCTGCGTAGACCGGGCTGTGTGCGTCCGCGTCGAAGTACGGCTCGTTCAGGTTGAGGTCCGCCCCGGTATGATACGCCTCATACGGCGTGCCAATCCGGTAGCGCACGGCAAAACCGGTCGCGTCAATCCAGTGTCCCGGCCACACCTGGACGCTGTGCCGCTCCGCCGCCACGCCGATGGGCGGGTCAAAGCCGTCCGCCAGGAACTGCGTGGTCGGCGTGGAGCCTACCACCTGCCGCCAGCGCAGCGCGTCAAAGGCCACCTCGCGCCCGTCCTCCCCGGTCAGGTCATTGAGGAACACCACGCCCGCCGTCGGGTTGTTTGCGTCAAAGTAGAAGACGCCAAGGGGCACCCACAGGTTAAGGTATTTGTCCTGCGGGGTCACGGCCACCAGCTCCCCACTGCGCCCCTGGATGCCGTGGAGCTTGAACCGGGCGTTCAGGGTTGTGGCGTGCTGCGCCGGGACGTAGGCCGCTATCTCATACCACCCGCTCTCGGATAGCTGCGGGTCCCAGCGCGCCCACACCTGGCTGCGCCGGGCCTGGCTGGGCCGGTAGTAGGCCGTCCATCCTTTGGGATTCTGGTAGGCCTTGAATTCCTGCTGAGGCGGCTTGCCGGTGTGCGTGCCGAAGGCAAAGCGCGGGTCGCTGGGCGTGACCACGATGCTGCGCCCGTAGCGGCCCTGGTCCGGCGGGGGCGGCACCACCGGGACGTTGATGGCCGGCCACCCCTCTGCGCCGATCACCCCCAGCCGCCACCAGCTCACCCCCGCCGAGCCGTGCATCTCCACGACTCGCTGGCGGGCACGCTCCATGTCCTGCGGCCTGGCGTTGCCCTGCAAAATGGCAAACAGCGGACGCCCATAATTCCGCCAGGTATTGAAGGCCACGTCCACGGACTCGTCAACCGGGCGCTGGAAGGATTCCCAGTAGATCATCAGGTGAACGCTGTTGATGAAGGGGAACCATTCGTCCGGGAAAATGCTGGAAAAGTGGTGCGGGCGGGGGTCCACCGCCATGCCGATGTGGAACGTGGCGGGCAGGGCCTTGCGGATGAGGGCCATGAACGGGCGGATTTTGTCGCGCCCCCCTTCCCAGAAGCCGGTATACGGCTCGATATCCAGGATCATCGAGTGTACGCCCGGCTGCTGGCAGGCCTGGATGATCAGATCGGCCTCGGTGTCGATATCCCTCCCCTTGGGCACGCACCAGGCATGGAACTCCAGGCCGTTGGCTTCCAGCGTTTGCGCCCAGCGCTTGACGCTCTGCGGGCCGTCAATCGCCAGGTTGCGGTCGGTATCGTAGGCTCCCTGCCAGCGGCTCCCGTCGCTGGTCTTCACCCAGACCTGCTTCACATGAGGGGCCTTGGTCTTGATCGTGTTGGCGACGGCCTGGATCGAGTCCTCGACGACCGAATCGCCCTTCCAGTGCCACAAGCCGATCTTGCCATCATAAGGCGTTGCCATGCCAATTTTCTCCCTGATCCATGCTTAAAATGTATCAGACTTCAGTTTATCACCTACCGCCCGCGCAGGTGCAACGGCGGGCGATGCGCCGCCAGGAACGCGCGGGGGTCGGTGTAGTGCTCCAGCAGGGCGCGCTGGTCCAGACGCGGCCAGTGCGCCGGATTCTCCTCCAGCACGTCCGTGATGGCGATGTCAAAGTGCAGGTGGTAGGGCGCGGTGCCAGGCTCCGGCCTGCCCACGACCGCGATCTGCTGCCCGCGCTGCACGCGGTCCCCTGCCCGCACCTGCATGCGATCCACATGGGCATAGCGCGCCCAGACCAGATTCCCGTTCGCCTCCGGCGGATCGTGGCGGATCACGATGATGTTGCCCCATATCGGCCTGCGCCCGGCGAAGACCACCGTCCCGCTGGCGATGGCGTACACCGGCGCTCCACGGTCGGCGTCCCAGCGCGGCACATTCAGGTTCAGGTCCGCGCCCGTGTGCAGGGCCGTCGAATCGACGCTGTCCCGGTAGCGCTTGCCGAAACCGTTGGCGTCGATCCAGTTGCCGGGCCACATCTTGTCCGCAGCCCGCTCCTGGGCCGTGCCCACCGGCGCGTCGTAGCCATCCGCCACTGGCACGCCCGACGGCGTGTCTTCCAGCAGACGCCAGCGGATGGGCGAGAAGGCGATCTCCCGCCTGTCCTCGCCGGTCAGGTTGGTGAGGTTCACCGCCCCCGCATCCGGGCGACCCGCATCCAGCTCGAAGATGCCCAGCGGCACGTAACGATCATAGTACCGATTCTGGTCCAGCTCCACCACCACCGTGCTGTCCTGGCCCACGATGCCGCGAATGTGGTAACGGGCGCGGCGCGTGGTGGCGTGTGTGCCCGGCACAAAGACGGCGATCTCGTAGCGCCCGCTCTTGTGGATGCCCGGCACCCATTGTGCCCACAGCGTGCTGCGCGTGGGGTGCGTGGCCGCGTACTTGACCGGCCCCTCCGCGCTCTGCATCAGCTTGAAAGGGGAGGGACCTCCCCGGCTATAAACGCCGTCCATGTAGCGGCTGTCGCCGGGCGGGATCACCTCCACGCCGTCGGCAAACGGGTCTTCCGGAACCGGCGGCGTGACGATAGGCCCCTCCCCCGGCAGGCTGACCGCCCAGGGATAGCGCGCAATGGCATCCCACAACTGCGTCCCTTTGTAGCGCGGGTTGCCGGTATCATTGCGGGCGTGTTGCCAGCTCCAGAAGTTGGCGGCGGGCAGGTCCAGGGCGCGCACCTGGCCCAGAAACAACTCAAGCTGTTCGGGGGTGGCCGTCCAGTGCAGGGAGCCGTACTGCTCCCCAAAGGCCGCCCCCGTGGGCACGTAGGGCTTGCCCGGATAGCGGCGGGCATACTGGGCGTGGTTCTCGCGCAGCGCGCCCGCCGGGTCCCCCCCGTCGCGCGCGATCCAGAAGACCTGGGGCATCAGAAGATCGCAGTGGGCCACGAACTCGTCGATGGGAAAGCGGCGCGACTGGGGCCAGTTGGGCGGGTCCTGCCCATCCGGATCGCGGAACAGGCTGAAGGCGATCAGCAACCGCTCCGGGTCGTCGCCCAGGTCGGCCCGCAGGGTGGACATGAACTGGCGCGCCCTGTCGTGCTGCCCGATGTATTGGCTCTGGGGGTTGACCACCAACCCGGACAGATTCCAGCGCAGCACGCGGCTGGCCGAGCGATGCGCCTCCATAACGGGATCGGCTCCCTGGGTGTGGGTCAGCCCCCAGACCTGAAGCCCGGCCCGCTGGAAGGCGCGGATGGCCGCGTCGGTCATGGCCTCCAGCCTGCCGCCGGGGTCCTGGGCGGGCAGCGGAAAGTCGTAGGAGCCATCCGCGATCTTGAAGATGACGTGGGTCAGTTGCGCGTCGCGGGCCAGCAGGACAAGCGCATTCGCGTCACCACGATCGCACTTCTGTATCTGCCAGATGTACATGCCCTTGCCTTGCAGCACAGGCCCTGCTCCTCCGCATTGCACCCGCTACAGATGCCATTTTACGGCCAAATGGCGCACAGGCAAAACGGCGGCCCAAATGCAAAAGGACGGGCCGGCCCTTCAGCCCGGCTCGTCCTCCACCACCAGGGGCTGTGCTCTGGTCAGCCGGCCTGCGGCTTCTTTTCGCGGCCTTCCCAGCCCACCGGGTACAGCGCCAGGTCCAGCCTGGTCCACAGCGCCCGCGCTTCCTGCTCTGAGAACCGAACCCACCAGGTATCCTGCCCCGCCCACCCGATGACCTCGATGAAGTTATCCGCCGTGCGCGCGACCTCCAGGTGAGAGGTAATGGTCGGCTTGGCCTGGCTGCGCAGCGGCGCAGTGACGGCGATGCCCGTGACCCGCTGCGCCTTCTCCGGGAACATCAGGCCCGTCAACTGGAACCAGAGCTGCTGGGCGGCGCGCTGGGTGAGCACCCGCGTCCAGCGCCCGTATTCCACACCGACCCCGCCCAGCACCAGCGTGTTGTCCAGCGATTTGCGGGCCACGAAAACCTCTGCCGAAAGGCCGTAGCGATGCTGTATCAGGGGTTTGTCAGACACAAGTGCCCTCCCTCCGGTCGCTCGCCAAGGCGTTGGCTGTCATGTGGTCAGGGATGGACGTGCACGCTGCCGTCCCCAGGGACGACCCGGCCAATGTGCTGAGGAACATCTCCCTGGGCGGTCAGGTCTTCCATCAACTGAGCAAGCCCCTGCGGGGGCACTGCCATCAGCAGCCCGCCGGAGGTCTCCGGGTCAAAGAGCAACGCCTGCGCTTCCTCAGTGATGCCGCTGGCAAAATGCACAAACTGGCCGTAGTACATGCGGTTGTTGGACATGCCGCCGGGGAAGGTCCACGCTGCGGCATAGCGTTCCGCGCCGGGCAACCAGCGGATGGCGGCCAGGCTGATCTCCAGGTCCACTCCGCTTAGCGCCGCCATCTCCCGGCCATGGCCCAGCAGGCCGAAGCCGGTGATATCCGTAATGGCGTGCGCGCCCGCGCGCAGGGCAGCCCGCGCCGCGCCCTGGTTCAGCCGCTTCATGCTCGCCACTGCGGCGGCCACGTCCTCCGGGGCGGCCTTGTCCTGTTTGAGCGCCGTGGTGATCACGCCCGTCCCCAGCGCCTTGCTCAGCACCAGCGCGTCGCCCGTCTGTGCGCCCGCCCTGCTGCGGACGTTGGCTAGGTCGGCCATCCCAATGACGGCCAGCCCGTACTTCGGCTCGTCGTCGTGCAGGGAATGCCCCCCGGCAATGGCCGCGCCCGCCTCCCGGACCTTCTCCGCCCCGCCGCGCAGGATTTCACCCATGATGCTGATATCCAGCTTCTCCGGGAAGGCCATGAGGTTGAGCGCGAAGATTACCTCGCCCCCCATGGCAAACACGTCGCTCATCGCGTTCGCCGCCGCAATGGCCCCAAAATCATAGGGGTCGTCCACCACCGGCGGGAAGAAATCCGTGGTGACGATAAGCGCCCGCTGCTCGTCCAGCCGGTAAACAGCAGCATCGTCCGGCTCGGCCAGCCCCACCAGCAGGTCGGGGTGGTCGGCAGGGGCGAACAGATTTTGCAGGGGGCGCAAGACTTGCGCCAGCTCGCCGGGGGCGAGTTTAGACGCTCACCCCGCGCACGAGGCCAGGGCGGTCAGCCTGATCTCGTGCCTGCTGAGACTGGTCATCGGTACCATCTCCTCGCGGTGGCGGACACGTCACCGCACAAACGCTAACCCAGTATAAAATGCCGCCCGGCAACTGGCAACAATCAGCGACCCTCCTGTAACAATACCCTAACATCACAGACAATACAGGGCTGCATGCCGCCAGCCTTGCGGCGTTGCTCATGCTCCAACGCCGGGCTATAATCCGCCCCATGAGCAAGCGACGCCTCTCCAACTTTGAAGAACGGCTGGAGCGCCTGATCGAGGGCGGCTTTGCCCGGCTGTTCCGTGGGCCGCTGCACCCACACGAGGTCGCCCTGCAGCTCGCCCGCGCCATCGAGGACAACACCCTCGCCACCAGCGAGGGGGTTGATGTCGCACCGTCGTATTACCAGATACGCTTTAACCCCGATGACCAGGCCACCCTGCTGGCCCAAACCCCCGACCTCGTCGCTCAGCTCGTCAAACAGGTCGTCACCTATTGCCTGGAGGCAGAGCTGCAACTGACCAGCACGCCGGAGGTCGTCCTGCTTGCCGACGCGGAAATCCAGCCCCGCAACCTGCGCATCGAGGCCCGCCACCTGAGCAAAAAGCGCGATACCACCCAGCTTATGGAGCGGGTCGACTTCGGGCAGCCGCCCGCCGCCAGGATGCCAGCCGATGCCCAGCTCATCGTCGATGGGCAGCGCACCGTTCCGCTTACCCGTGAGATCTTCAACGTCGGGCGGCATCCGGATAACGACCTGGTCCTCAGCGACCCGCGCATCTCGCGCCACCACCTCCAGCTACGCCTGCGGCATGGGCGCTACGTGCTTTACGACACGGAGAGCCGGGGCGGAACCTACGTCAACGGCATGCGTGTGAGCGAGCACATCCTGCTGCCGGGGGATGTCATCCACATCGGGGGGATCTCCCTGCTCTATATAGAAGAGGAACCCCAGTCCAGGGACATGGGGGACACCCAGCTTGACGTGTTGCCGCCGGACCTCCCCAAAGGACCTCAGACGTGAACGAGGCCGTGCTGCTCTTTGGGCTTCGCCTGGGTGCGGCAATCCTGCTCCTGACCTTCACCGGGACGGTGCTGCTCATGCTCTGGATGGACTTCCGCCTGGTCACCCGCGAGATCGAGCGGCAACGCATCCCACGCGGACGCCTGGTCGTCCTGGCCTCCGAGAGCGAGGAAGTGCCGGTGGATACCACCTTCCCCTTGCTCCCGGTGACCAGCCTGGGGCGCGCCCCCACCAACACCATCTACATCCCGGATACTTTCGCCAGCAACGAGCACGCCCTCATCACCTACCGGGGCGGCCAGTGGTGGCTGGAAGATCGCGGCAGCAGCAACGGTACGTACCTTAACGGCTCGCGCGTCTCAGAGCCGGTCATTCTCAGCAGCGGCGACCTGATCAGCGTGGGGCGCGTCACCCTGCGCCTGCAACTGGAATAGCGCCCCGCGCCGATGAGAGAGCCACAGCACAGCCAGAGAGGAAGAGCAGACGATGGACCTTGGATTGACCGATTTGCGGGTGCTGGTCCCCGCCGCCAGCCGTGGGCTGGGCGCGGCGGCTGCCCGGCGCTTTAGCCAGGAAGGAGCGCAGGTGGCCATTTGCAGCCGGAACCGGGAGCAGATCGAGGCCACCGCCCACCATATTCAGCAGGAAACGGGCAACAGAGTCGTCCCGCTGGTGGCGGATGTCAGCAACGCTGCCCAGGCTCAGGCCCTGGTGGAGCAGGCAGCGGGGGCCTTGGGCGGCCTGGACATCCTGCTGACCAACGCCGGCGGGCCGCCTTCCGGCGCGTTCGAGACCCTGTCCCTTGAAGCCTGGGAGCAGGCCGTGCACTTGACCCTGCTCAGCGCCGCCAGCCTGATCAGGGCAGCGCTGCCCTACCTTCGCCAGTCCCGGCATCCGGCGGTCCTGACCCTCACTTCCTACTCGGCCAAGCAGCCCATCCCCAACCTGGCCCTCTCCAACAGCCTGCGCGCCGGCGTGATCGGGCTGACCAAGACGCTGGCCAACGAGCTTGGCCCGGACGGCATCCGTGTTAACAGCATCATGCCCGGCTGGACCAGGACCGAGCGCATAGTCGAGTTGATGGAGGCGCGGGCCGAGGTGAAAGGCACCACAGCCGCCGAGGAAATGGCCGCCCAGACGGCTGCCATCCCCCTGCGGCGGATGGCGGACCCGGAGGAGTTCGCCAGGGTGGCTGTCTTCCTGTGCTCCCCTGCCGCCTCATATGTCCACGGGGCCATGATCCCGGTGGACGGCGGCGCGATCCAGGCGGCGCTGTAAGCAAGTGCCTGTGCTTGCAGGCGCAAGCACCATGTGATCGGCCACCCATTCCACAAGGAGGTAGCCTGATGGAAATGGTACGCATCGGGGTGATCGGCGGCTCCGGCCTGTATAACATGGCCGAGCTGACCGACCGCCAGACGGTGGATATCGAGACCCCTTTTGGCAGGCCCAGCGCGCCGGTAGTCGTCGGTACGCTACGCGGGCAACGGGTGGCCTTCATCCCCCGCCACGGCATCGGCCACCGCTACATGCCCACCGAGGTCCCCTACCGTGCCAACATCTTCGCCCTCAAGAAGCTGGGCGTCAGGCACGTGATCAGCGTCAGCGCCTGCGGCTCCCTGCGGGAAGACTACGCGCCGGGCCACATCGTCATCCCAGACCAGCTTTTCGACTACACCCACAGGCGAGAGCGAACCTTCTTCGGCGAGGGGCTGGTGGCCCACGTTTCTGTGGCGGAGCCGTTCAGCCCCGCCCTCAGCGATCTGCTGTACCAGGCCGTGCAGGAAGTCGGTGGCACCGTGCACCGGGGAGGCACGTTCATCACTATCGAGGGGCCGCGCTTCAGCACCAGGGGGGAAAGCCGCGTCTTCCGCCAGTGGGGGATGTCCATCATCGGCATGACCACCAGCCCGGAGGCCTTCCTGGCCCGCGAGGCAGAGATGCACTACGCGGTGATGGCCCACGTCACCGATTACGACTCCTGGCACGAGGCGGAGCAACCGGTCACCGTGGAGATGGTCATCGCCACCATGAACCAGAACCTGGAGGTCGCGCAACGGGCGGTGGCGGTGGCGGTGGAGAAGCTGGCAGCCTCCTCTGAGGGACTGCGCGGCGAGGGTGTTGAGGATGCGCTGGCCACCGCCGTGATCACGGCCCGCGACGCCATCCCCACGGAGACCGTTGAGCGGCTCCGGCCCATCGTCGGCAGGTACTTCGCCTGACACGGCTTGCAGGACGCGCCGCCATGATCTTTGCCAGGATCACGCAGAGCACGCAGCGCCGGGAGACGATCCTGCTCTGGCTGGCGGGGGCCTTTCTGGCGGTGAACGCACTCATCCTCAGCCTGGTCACGGATGATCTGTGGCCCCCGCTGGGCATCCTGGTCATCTGGGCGGGCGCAGCCGTAACCGGGCACCGCGCCCTCAACAGGCTGCTGCCCCGCCGCGACCCCTTCCTCTTTCCCATCCCCGCCCTGCTCACCGGCTGGGGGCTGCTGCTGATCCTGCGGCTGGCCCCCGATTTCGCCTGGCGGCAGGCCATCTGGCTGTACGTCAGCCTGGGGACCATGCTGGTCGTCAGCGCGTTGCCCCTGCACCTGCGCTGGCTGCGCCGCTACCGCTACACCTGGCTGTTTGGGGGGCTGATCCTGCTGCTGGCTACCATCGCTCTGGGTGTCAACCCCTCCGGGGCCGGGCCGCGCCTGTGGCTCGGCTTCGGTGGGTTCTACTTCCAATCCTCAGAGCTGCTCAAGCTGGTGCTGGTGATCTTCCTGGCCAGCTACCTGGCCGATCATCGCAGCGCCATCCGCAACGAAGACGCCAGGCCGCGCGGCTTCGCCGCCATTGCGCTCACGCTGGGGCCGCTGCTGCTGATGTGGGGCCTTAGCGTGGTCGTGGTCATCTGGCAGCAAGACCTGGGGACGGCCACCCTGTTCTTTATCGTCTTCCTGACGCTGCTCTACATCGCCAGCGGCCAGGCCCGCTATGTCCTGGCCGGGCTGGCGCTGCTCTTGCTGGCCGCTGTGGTCGCCTATCGCCTGTTCGACGTGGTCCAACTGCGTTTCGATGTCTGGCTGAACCCCTGGCCAGAAGCCAACGACCGCGCCTTCCAGATTGTGCAGAGCCTGCTGGCCCTGGCCGCCGGGGGCATCCTGGGCCAGGGCATCGGCCTGGGATCGCCGGGTTACGTGCCCGTGGTGCACTCCGACTTCATCTTCGCCGCCATCGGCGAGGAATGGGGCCTGGTCGGGACCCTGAGCGTGGTGGCCGCCCTGGCCGTGCTGGTCATGCGCGGGCTGCAACTGGCCACGCTGTGGGCCGAATCGAGCTTTCGCCTGCTGCTGGCTGCCGGGCTGAGCGTGCTCCTGGCCACGCAGAGCATCCTGATCATGGCCGGCGTGCTCAAGCTCGTCCCGCTGACCGGCGTCACCCTGCCCTTTATGAGCTACGGGGGCAGCTCCCTGCTGTTCAGCTATATCCTGATGGGGCTGCTACTGGTCCTCTCCTCGCCGCCGGAGTCCCCGGAGAACAACACGCCATGATGAAGGAGCTACGCCGCATCAGCCTGGGCATCCTGAGCGCCTTCATGCTCATCGCGCTGTCGGCCACCTACTGGGGAGTCATCGGCGCGGAGGGGCTGCGTCAGCGCGAGGACAACCCCCGCCTGATCGAGGCGGAAGTCGCCATCCGGCGCGGCGACATCTACGACCGGCAGGGCATCCTGCTGGCCACCACCACCGTCAACTACAACGGCGAGGGACTGCGCCGCCTGTACCCCTACCCGGAGGTGGCCCCCGCCGTCGGCTACTACAGCCTGCGCTTCGGGACTAGCGGGGTCGAAGCCACTTATGACGACGTGCTGCGCGGAGAGGCAGGGCAGACCCCCTTCGCGGCCTGGTGGCGCGATCTGCTGCACCTGCCGGCAGTGGGGGGCGATGTGCGCCTGACCCTGGACCTGGCAGCGCAGCGCGCCGCTATGGAGGCCCTGGGCGGCCAGGCCGGGGCAGTGGTCGTCGCCACAGTTCCGGATGGCGCGATCCGGGCCATGGCCAGCGCGCCCATCTTCGACCCCAACTTCGTGGACGAAAACTGGGCGGTCCTTATTCAGGCCCCCGGCGCGCCACTGCTCAACCGCGTCACCCAGGGCGTCTACCAGCCCGGCGGCGTCCTGCAGACGGCGCTGCTGGCCACAGCGATCTCCTGGCGTGTGAACATCGCTGCCCCGCTGGCAGACGCCGCCACGCCCGTGCAGGTCAACGATCTGCGGCTGAGCTGTGGCCGCACGCCCCCCGCCGAGGACCTGACCTTCCAGCAGGCCTACGTCTACGCCTGTCCGCGCCCCTTCACGCAACTGATCAATCAGGTGTCCCCTGAAGTCATCGACGAAGCCCTCTGGCGCTTTGGTCTCCTGACCCCGCCCCACCTGCTCGGCCTCAACATAGAGACCGGGGATTCCCCCCTCCCCCTGGCCATCCTGGAGAACCAGCAGGCCCAAATCGCAGCCCTGGCCGGGCAGGGCACGCTGACCATCACGCCCCTGCAAGCCCTGGACATGGTGGCCGCCATTGCCAACGCGGGCAACGCGCCACGCTACACACTGATCGACTCCATTCGGTTGCCAGGCACAACCACCTGGGAGCCGGTGCGCCCCCCAGGCGTGTCGCGGGCCGTGCTGACCCACCAGACGGCCAGCCAGATGCAGCAGGTGATGCAGACCGCCACCAGCGAAGGGGTCGCCGCCGTGGCGCAGGCCGAATCCACCCTGCCAGTGATGGGGCACGCGGCCACGGCCTACTCCGGCCCTGGGGCCACGCCGCTACAGTGGTTCATCGGCATGGTCGGCTTCGACGACGGCACGGCCATCATCGCCGCCGTCGTGCTGGAAGACACCCCTTCGCCAGAACAGGCGGCGCGGGTCGGCGGGCGTGTTCTGGAGGCCACGGCCCAGGCTCTGGCGCTGGGGAAAAACCCAGCGCCCTAGAGTCGTGTGTCCTTTTTTGGGGGGAAAGCCGGACGCGCCCCATGTGGCCCTGCCTTCCGACGGGCCGCGCGGCAACGGCGCGCCGCTAAGGACAACCGCTACGAGGCGTCCTGGCCCATCACCTCAGCCGCCTGCTCCCGCAGGGATTGCAGGTGTTGGGCCACCTGCTGGTCGCCGCGTGCCTCCATGTCCTGCGCCATCGCGTCCATCAACTGCAACAGGCGCGGCCCAAAGCGGGCGGCGTCGGATACCAGCATATCGCGCACCGCCTCCGGCGATTCCTGCCGCATCAGGTCGCTGATGAACCGCAGCTCCGGCGGGGCGTTCTCCTGAAGCTGCCGCAGCACTGCGTCGTAGACCTGCTTCAGCCGCGCTGAGGCCATCAGGTCCTGCCGCTGCTCGGCGGCCTGGATGTTGGCGGAAAGCACAGCCATGAAGCTCTCATCAATGCTGCCCAGATTGCTGCGGACCGCCGCGTCGATGTCCTCGCTGTTGGCGATCTCGTTCAGGGTCTCCACCGCTGCCTGCAACACAGCCTCCTGTTGCTGCCGGATCAGGGTGGTCAGTTCCAGCAGGCGGTCGCGCAGGCCCTCCAGCTTTTCCTTCTGCCCGTCAGAGGCCCGGTTGATCCGCCCGCTGAGTTCCTGGAAAAAGGCGTAATCAAAAAGGGGATACTGGAGGCCCACCAACGCCTGCAACCGCTCGTCGTCGTCGGCAAAGCGCAGCACCACCTCCATGAAATCCTCGCGAGTGGCGTGGTCACCGAGCGCCTGCAATGCCTCCAGCACGTCGCGAATCGCTTCCTCCTGTAGCTCCAGCTCCTTCGCGGCGTTCTGGCCTGCTGTGGAAAGCGCCATCAGGCGGTCGCGCACCCGCACAGCCTGCTCCGCCATATCCTGCCGACCGCTGCGCAGCGCGCTTTCCGCAGCGGAGGCGACGATCTGCAACACCTCCATGTCGATCTGCTCGTCGTGCTCCTGGATCAGCGCATCCAGTCCCTCTTCGTTCGACCGGAGAAGCGTTTCCACCAGGCGCACCTTGGCCCGCTGTTCTTCCAGCATTTCGGGGGTCACGCCGTCGGCAGCCAGAATCTGCTCCAGCAGTCCCTGTCTGGTGAGCACCTGGCGCGGCTGCAACATGTATCCCCGCCGCTGCTCAGCAGGCAGGTCGCTCATCAGGCGATTGACCAGATCACCCACCAGGCGCTCCTGTTCGGGCTGTTGCAGCCCCAGCTCCATCGGCACATAAACCAGGAGCATCTCTTTGGCCGGGTCATGATACAGGATGGGCGTGCCGATCCCCACGCGAAAGCCACAGTGTGGACAGACGGCCATGTTGGTCTGCCCGGAGAGCAGGCGCGCCTTGGCCGCCGGGTCGCGGCCCACGTCGATGATCTGCTCGATCCGGGCGGCAAAGGGCCGCTGGCAGTTCGGGCAGGTGAGGGTCTGGTTCATTGCTTGGCTCATGAAACGGTGTTACTCCTTTTAGGCTTCGGTCGGTAGGCTTGCTGCCGGGGTAGCGTGAAATAGAAAGTGGAGCCGTGGCCAGGGGTGCTGTGCACGCCGATCTTCCCGCCGTGCGACTCGATCACAGCCCGCGCCAGGTAAAGCCCCAGGCCGGTCCCCTTCGTCTTGCGGGTCAGGGCGTCATCCACCCGGTAGAATCGCTCAAAGATGCGTTCCCACTCGTCCTGTGGCAACCCCACGCCCTGGTCCTGCACGGTGACGCGCACCTCCTCCGGGGTATACGTGCCCCCGATCCGGATCGTGCCGCCGTCGGGCGAATACTTGATGGCATTGCTCACCAGGTTATCCAGAACCTGCCGCAGGCGCTCTTCATCGCCGCTTACCACGGGGAAATCGTCCGGAAAATCCAGCACAAACTCATGCTTGTCGGTCTGGGTCTGAAAGCGCGAAACCGTCCGCCGCGCCAGGTCTGCCAGCGAGACTTCTTCCAGCTTCAGACGCATCCCTTCCGCCTGGAGCTTGGAGGCCGCCAGCAGATTCTCGATCAACACCGCCAGCCGGTCGGCCTCCTCCTCAATCACGGCCAGGCTCTGCTGCACAACGCCGGGATTCCAGTTGGCATCCTCGCGGCGCAACGTCCCGGCGTAGCCCTTGATCAGGGCCACCGGCGTCTTCAGCTCGTGGGAGATCACCGAAATGAAGGTAGACTGCATCTCCTGCACTTTGCGGAAATGCGTGATGTCCCGGCAGTTGACGATGATATTCAGCAGGCGCTCCTCCTCGTCGATGAGCGGGGCATAGGTGATGCCCACGCTGATCGTGGTGCCGTCCGGGCGCAGCAGGTCCCCCTCCACATAGAGCGTATCGGACCCCCCGTCCTCCTTCATGGAAAAAGGCCACCCTGACCGCATGGCCTCGGACAGATCAACCCCCTGCGGGCGGCTGGCCCACGTGACAATCGCGTCGTAAGGCTTGCCGATCACCTGCTCAGAGGACCAGCCACTGATCCGGCTCATGGCCTCATTGAAGCTGAGGATGGCCCGACCGGCATCCAGGATCATCACCCCATCGGCGCTGTGCTCCAGAATGCTCTCCAGCCGCTTGCGCTCGCGGTTGACCTGCTCGTAGAGACGGGCGTTGTGCACCGCAATAGCGGCCTGGTCCGCAAAGCTCTGCAGCACACGGCGGTCGTTCAGCGACGCCGTGCCGGAAAAGGAACGGAACACGTAGATGACGCCGATGAACTCCTCCCCCAGGTACATCGGCAGGGCAATCGCCTGGCGCAGCGGCATGCCCAGGGCGCGGGCTATCTTGCGCAGCTTGAGGTCAAAGTCGGGAACGTGCAGCTCTTCATCCGACACGTTGACGAAATCGGTCAGCAGCGGCGTGAAGACGGCGATCTGCTCCGGCTCCACCCCGATCAATGCGCGCACCCGCAGCTCAGGCTTGTCTTCCTCGCGCAGGGCGATCAGCCCCACCTCCCCGGCCAGCATGGCCACCGAGGCGCGCAGAATCAGGCGCAGGACCTCGCCTAGGTCCAACTGCGCCGTCATCGCACGGCTGATCTCCAGCAGATAGTCGCGCTGGCGCACCCGAAAGTCTGGCAGCAAAAACATAGAGCTATTGTAACACGGGGGCAAACACAACGTAAGCCGGGCCTGGCGCTTCTAGCGCAGTTCTTACGCAGCCGGCCCAGGCGGCAGGGCAGGGCCTGGGCCTGGACCCCGCCCTCTATAGATAGCCTGTGCTTATAGCAGGTCGGCTTCCGCCCGGCTCAGGGCGCGGTCAAACATCTGCAACGCCTCATCCGCGATCTCCCGGCCCACGTTGAGTGGCGGCATAAAGCGCACGGCTGACGTGCCACAGCCTAGCAGCAGCAGGCCCTCCTCAAAAGCGTACTTGATCGTTGCGTCGCGCAGGGGAACTGCCGGTGTGCGCGTCTCGCGGGATTCCACCAGTTCGATCCCGATCATCAGACCCTTGCCGCGCACTTCCCCGATGCTGGGGTGGCGGGGCATGATCTCTTGCAGCGCATCCATCAGGTAAGCGCCCATCTCCGCCGCGTTCTGGATGAGACCTTCCTCCAGCAGCTCGATGGTCGCCAGCGCTGCCGCGCAGGCCACCGGATTGCCGCCGTAGGTGCTGCCCTGTGCGCCCCGGCCCCAGGTCATCACGCTCTTGCGGGCGATCACCGCCCCCAGCGGCATGCCGCTGGCGATCCCCTTGGCGGTGGTCACGATATCCGGCTCCACGCCCCAATGTTGAACCGCCCACCACTTGCCGGTGCGGCCCATGCCGCTCTGCACCTCGTCGGCGATCAACAGGATGTCATAGCGGTCGCACAGCTCCCGCAGGGCAGGCAGGAATCCCTCCGGCGGCACGATGTAGCCTCCCTCCCCCTGGATCGGCTCGATCAATATCCCGGCCACCTCGCCAGGCGGGACAATGGAGCGAAAGATTGTCTCCTCGATGTAGTCGATGACCCGCTCGCCGTAGTCCCGGTAGCCGTCCATGTTCAGCAGGGGTCGGTAAGGGTTGGGGTAAGGGACGTGCGTCACGCCGGGCATCATCGGGAAGTAGCCTTCCCGCTGCACGTATTTGCTGGCCGTAAAGGCCAGCGACCCCATCGTGCGCCCGTGGAAGCCGCCCAGGAAACCGAGAAAGTGGGAGCGCCCCGTGTGGTAGCGGGCCAGCTTCAGCGCCGCCTCCACCGCCTCTGTGCCGGAATTGCAGAAATAGATCAAAGCCCGCTCCTCAAAGGGAGCGATCTCGTTGAGCTTCTCGGCCAGTTGCACCTGCATCGGCTCGTAAAAATCCGTGCCGCTCATGTGCAGGTATCTGGCCGCCTGCTCCTGCACGGCCCGGACCACCCTGGGGTGGGCATGCCCGGTAGAAAGGACGGCGATGCCGGTGGTGAAGTCGATGTAACGGTTGCCATCAACGTCCCACACCTCCGCCCCCAGCCCATGATCGATGACAAAAGGGTAATCCCGCATGTAGGAAGGCGAGAGCACCTTCTTGTCCCGGCGAATGATTTCCCGCGCCTTCGGGCCGGGAATCAACTTCTCCGACATATACAGACCTCCAGATGGCAAAACGCTATAAAGCACCGCTCACAGCAGCCCGATCTGGCTCATGGCCAGTGTGGCTGCCCCAATGATGGCCACGTCCTCACCCAGCGCCGCCGGGACAATGGGCGTGTGCTCCCAGTACGCCCTGTCCAGCGTGTGCGTGCGCGCGACCTCGCGCACCGGCTCGAACAGCAGATCGCCCAGGTTGCTCACCCCACCGCCGATGACGAAGATCGACGGGTTGAAGAGGTGCATCAGGCTGACGACGCCGTACCCCACGATGCGCGCCGCGCGGTTCACCACCTCCAGCGCCAGCCGGTCCCCTTCCTCCGCTGCCCGGCCCACCGTCTTGCCCGTGACCGCGTCCAGGTCGCCCTGCACCATCTCCACGATGCGCGATGGCTCACCCGCCCGGATGCGGGCCACGGCACGCCGGGCAATCGCCGGCCCGGCAGCCTCCCGCTCCAGGGTAGAAACCTGCTCGCCCTCGACCAGGACGATCATGTGGCCGATCTCCCCGGCCAGCCCCCTGGCTCCCTCAAAAAGACGCCCCCCGATCACAACGCCACCGCCGATGCCAGTGCTGACGGTGATGTAGATCGCGTTCTTGTGGCCGCGTGCCGCCCCCTGGTACACCTCCGCCAGCGCGGCCACGTTGGCGTCATTGCCAATGTAGGTCGGCAGGTGAAAGCGCTCCTGAATCAGGCGTCCCAGCGGCACGTTCACCCAGCCCGGCAGGTTGGGCGGCGAGAGAATCGCACCGGACGTCGGGTCAATCGGCCCCGGCGAGGAAACCCCAATAGCCCGTATCGGCGGCCCCTCGCCATCCGCGATGACCTTGCCGATCAGGTCCAGCAGACGCGGGATCACGGCATCCGGGCCTTCGTGAGCGCGAGTTGGCTCCTCGTACCGCCTGAGCAGTTGGCAACTCGTATCCAGGACAGCCACGCGCATGCGCGTGCCGCCCAGGTCCACGCCCACGATCCGTGTGTCCATGGCGATTCCCCTTCCCCGCATGGATGAGGACAAACAGTTGTGGCTTAGCAACAGCATGCTAGAATACGTGGGGATTGTATCCCGTCTCCCGCCGGTTATGCCAGAAGTGCAAGAGACCGTGTATGGCCAAGACAACCCCCCTGCGCCGTCAATACCTGGAGATCAAGCGGCAGTTCCCCAACGCCATCGTCTTCTTCCGCCTGGGTGACTTCTACGAGACCTTTGACCAGGACGCGGAAATCGCCGCCCGCGAGCTGGACCTGGTCCTCACCAGCCGCCCGGTCTCCAAGAATCAGCGCGTGCCCATGGCCGGCATCCCCCACCATGCCGCCGAGAACTACGTCGCCCGGCTCATCGAGAAGGGCTACCACGTCGCCATCTGCGAACAGATCGGCGACGCGCCCATCGACGGGCTGGTGCCACGGGAGGTCACCCGCGTCATCACGCCCGGCACGGTGGTGGAGCCGGGCATGCTGGCCGAGCGGCGCAACAATTACCTGCTGGTCGTCTACCCGGAGCGCGAGCGGGGCGAATGGCGGCGCGCCGGGCTGGCCTACGCGGACATCACCACCGGCGAGTTCGCCGCCACCCAGATCGACGGCGACCAGACCCCCATCAGCGTCATGGAGGAGCTGGCCCGCCTGGCCCCCCGCGAGGTCGTCTTCCCGCAAAGCTGGGCCGAGCAGGGCATCACCCTGCCCCCTGGGGCGCACCTCACCCCCCTCGCCGACTGGCACTTCGAGGCGGGCAACGCGCGCACCGCCTTGCTCAACCACTTCCAGGTGCGCGACCTGAGCGGCTTCGACCTGGAGGGCCGCCCCCTGGCCGCCAGCGCCGCCGGGGCGCTGCTGCGCTACCTGCAGGATACCCAGCGTGGCGCTCTGGGCCAGCTTGGCAACCTGCGCGTCTACTCCACCGAAGCCTTCATGATCCTGGACCAGGCCACGCGCCGCAACCTCGAGCTGACCGAAACCCTGCGCACCGGCGAGACCAGGGGCAGCCTGCTCGGCGTGCTGGACCACACCGTCACACCGATGGGCGGGCGCCTGCTGCGGCGCTGGGTCAACGAGCCGCTGCTGGACCTGCCCCGCCTGCGCGCCCGCCAGGATGCCGTGGAAGCCCTCTTCCGGGAAACCACCATCCGCACCGAATTGCTGGGCACTCTGCGCCACGTCGCAGACCTGGAACGCCTGACCAACCGCATCATCGGCGGCCACGCCGGGCCGCGCGACCTGCTGGCCCTGCGCGATAGCCTGGAGGCCGTCCCCGCCCTGCAAGGGCTGATCGCCTCCCTGGAGCCGCTCCGGAGCCTCTACAATGCCCTGGACCCCTGCGAAGAGGTGGCCGACCTGATCGCGCGGGCCATCGCCGACGACCCGCCCGCCACGCTGAGCAACATCGGGGTCATCCGCCCCGGCTTCTCCCCGGAACTGGACGGCATCCACGCCACCAGCCGCAACGCCAGGGACTGGGTGGCCGGTCTGGAAGCAACCGAGCGCCAGCGCACCGGCATCAAAAGCCTCAAGGTCGGCTACAACAAGGTCTTCGGCTACTACATCGAGATCAGCAAGGCCAATGCCGACCGCGTCCCGCAGGAATACATCCGCAAGCAGACCCTGGTCAACGCCGAGCGCTATATCACCCCGGAGCTGAAAGAATACGAGTCCCTGATCCTCAACGCCGATGAGCGCATCCGGGAGATCGAGGCCCGGCTGTTCAGCGAGGTCACCGGCAAAATAGCCGCCCGTGGAGAGCGCCTGCTGCGCACTGCCCGCGCCCTGGCTCACCTGGATGTCCTGGCCTCTCTGGCGGAGGTGGCCGCCCGCGAGAACTACGTCCGCCCGACCCTGACCGACGCGGACGTGCTCATCATTCGGGAGGGCCGCCATCCGGTGGTGGAGAAGCTGCTCAAGGAGGAGCGCTACACCCCCAACGACGTGGTCTTCGATGACACGCAGCGCCTGCTCATCATCACCGGCCCGAACATGTCCGGCAAGAGCACCTATATCCGGCAGGTGGCCCTCATCACGCTGATGGCCCACATCGGCAGCTTTGTCCCCGCTGCGGAGGCCACCATCGGCCTGGTAGACCGTATCTTCACGCGCATCGGCGCGCAGGACGAGATCCACGCCGGGCAGAGCACCTTCATGGTGGAAATGGTGGAAACCTCCCGCATCCTCTCCGGGGCCACCCGGCGCAGCCTGGTCATCCTGGACGAGGTCGGGCGGGGCACCAGCACCTACGACGGCATGGCTATCGCCCGCGCCGTGGTCGAATACCTGCACAACAGCCCGCGCCTGGGCTGCAAGACGCTCTTCGCCACCCACTACCACGAGCTGACCGGCCTGGCGGGCATCCTGCCCCGCGTGCGCAACTACAACGTGGCCGTCGCCGAGGAGGGCGACACCGTCGTCTTCCTGCACAAGGTGCTGCCCGGCGGAGCCAATCGCTCCTACGGCATCCACGTTGCCCAGTTGGCCGGCATTCCCAAGGCCGTCATCAACCGGGCCAATGAGATTCTGGAGGAGCTGGAACAGGCCGGGAGTGACTTTTCCATCCAGGACGAGCGCCGACACCAGCCCGACGGCGGGGGCGGCCAGCTTGCCCTTTTCTCCATGGAGCCGCACCCTGTGGTGCAGGAGATCCGCGCGCTACAGGTGGACGAGCTGACACCGCTTGACGCCATCACCAAATTGTACGAGCTAAAGCGCCTGGCAGAGGAGGAGGACTGACCATGCCTGTCTACAACTACGCTTGCCTGGCCTGCGACGCAGCCTTTGAGGTCCGCATCCCCTACAGCGAGGTGGATACGGCGCAGCCCTCCTGCCCGCGCTGCGGGGGCCACGACTGCCAGCGGCTGATCAGCCGGGTCAACGTGTCCTTCAGCGACGGCGCGGAACCGTTCCGCCTCACCCGCGAGCACGTCGAGGCCGCAGCGGGCTATGCCAACCTGATGCAGGGAAGCGGCCACGCACATGGGCAGGCAGGCTGCGCCTGCGGCGGCAGTTGCGGCTGCGGCCACTGACCGGGAAGCACAGACCGCCAGGCATCGCGTCCTGGCGGTCCTCCACCCGGCGGACAGATTGGGGCAGGCAGCCGCTCCTTTAGCGCGCGGCGACGGCTGATTCTTCCACCTCCACCCCGGCGGGGGCAGCCTGGTGCGCGGCCTCCGCCGCCAGCACCCGCTCCAGGGCGCAAATGGCCACTTCCAGCATCCCCTCGTCCGGCTCGTTGGTGGTCAGCCGTTGCAGGGCCAGGTTCGGCGCGATCATGGCCCGGATGACCGGGCTGCCCATGCGGGCGGCGGTGAAGCGGATGTATTCGTAGGCAATCCCGGCGATGACCGGGATCAGCAGCACGCGGGAGGCCAGCAGCCAGAACAAAGGGGGCCGCCCCAGAATGGAAAAAACAAACACGCTGATGATCACCACCGTCAGCACAAACCCCGTGCCACAGCGAGGGTGCTCCAGCGGAAAGCGGGCCACGCTCTGCGGTGTGAGGGGCGCTCCGGCCTCGTAGGCGTTGATGGTCTTGTGCTCCGCCCCATGATACTGGAACAGCCGCTTGATCTCTCCCACGCGCCCGATGGCCCAGATATACCCCACGATCAGCAGCAGCCGGATCAGCCCCTCGATGAAGTTGGTCAGCAGCGAGTCCGCCCCGCTCAGGCCGAACAGCCGCTCGATCCCGCTGGCTGCGGCAGCCGGCAGCAGGAAGAACAGCCCGATCCCAAACGACAGCGACAGGACGACGGTCCCGATTCCCAGCGGGCCGCTGAAACTGACCTCTTCCTCACCCAGGGAGACATCCGCCGACCACATCAGGGCCTTGGTCCCCAGCCCCAGGGCATCCCACAACAGGGTCAGCCCGCGCACAAAGGGGATCTTGCTGATCGCCCCCCGATAGAGCGCGGCGTTCAACGGCTCCTCGTGGATGACGATCCCGCCGTCGGGATCGCGCACGGCCACCGCCGCGTTGTAGGCTCCCCGCATCATGACGCCCTCAATCACCGCCTGCCCCCCGTAGGAGAACTTCAGAGGTCGGGGTGTATCTGCGCTCGCTTCCTGTTCCCGCGATGGGGCATCGCTGTTCTTCATCAAGATCGGCTCCCTTTACTCCAATACACTTCCTGTCCAACCACGCCCTGTTCTGCCGGGCGCATGTCCTGGATGTTGAGCTGGACACGCTGCCGCCCGTTCCACTCGTTGACCTCAAGATAGTACACCACATCGACCCGCCTGGGCAGGTCAAAGGCCCAGGCTCCAAAGCCAAAGGCGATGGCGTCCAGCCGCATCCCGCCCTCCCCCAGCGTCAACTTCAGGTGTGCGCCCTCTCGCCCCACCGGGCGGCAACTCGCCACCGGGACCCCGCGCGTCATCAGCAGCGCCGGCGGGTTGTGGTGGCCGGTGGGTTCCAGGCGGGCTAGCTCAGTCGCCAGCTCAAAGGTCAGCAACTCCAGCGGCACTTCGGCGTCCACATGCAGGGAGGGCCGCAGCGCTTCCCCGCGCAGGGCCTCCCCGGCAAAGGCCAGCAGGCGCTCGTGCAGGGCGGGCAGGTTCTCGTTGCGGATGGTGAACCCCGCCGCCTGGGCGTGCCCGCCGTGGCGCATCAGCAGATCGGCGCACTGGTCCAGCGCGTGAATGATGTTGAACTCCGGGATGCTGCGGCAGGAGCCGTGACTCTCGCCGTTGCTCCCCTGCTCGATCACCACCGCCGGGCGGTAGAACTCCTCAGCCAGGCGTCCGGCGACCAGCCCCACGATGCCGGGCAGGAACGACGCATCGGCGGCGAAGAGCAACGGCAGGTCGCCGGCGCTCATGTCACCCAGCGCGAGCTGGCGGGCCAGGTCCTCGGCGGCGCGTGTCTCCGCCTGGCGGCGCACGTTCAATTCGTGCAGCTCGTGGGCCAGCGTCATCGCCTGCTTGTAATCGGTGGCCATCAGCAGCTCGTAGGCCGCAATGCCGCTCTCCAGGCGTCCCGCCGCGTTCAGGCGAGGCCCCAGCACGTAGCCGATGTGGATCGCCCTGATCTGGCCGGGTCGCAGCCCGGCCACGTCCATCAGGGCATACAACCCTGGCCGCCGCGCCGCGTTAAGGACCTCCAACCCTCTGGCAACCAACACCCGGTTCTCCAGACGATCCAGAGGAGCCAGGTCCGCCACAGTGCCGATGGCGACCAGGTCCAGCAGGTCTTCGAGCTTGATGCCGGGGTCTGGCTCGCGGGCCGCCTCCGCCGCCCGCAGCAGCGCCTCCGCCAGGCGGTAGGCAACCCCCACCCCGGCCAGCATGTCCTCCCCATAAGCGCAATCCTCGCGCTTGGGGTTGACCACCGCGTAGGCCGGAGGGAGTTCGTCGCCAACGGAGTGGTGGTCGGTGACGATGATGTCCAGCCCCACGGCAGCGCCGTCCCGAATCTCCTGCACGGCCCGTATCCCGCAATCCACGGTTATGACTACGCGAAAGCCGTCCCGCGCCAACTGCCACAAGGCCGCGCTGTTGAGGCCGTAGCCCTCGTCAACCCGGTGCGGGATGTACGGCTCCGCCATCGCCCCCAACGCCTTGAGGACCTGCACCAGCAGGGCCGTTGAGGTCACGCCATCGGTATCGAAGTCCCCAAAGACGGCGATGGGTTCCTGCTGGCGGATGGCCCGCCGGATGCGCGCCACCGCCTGGCTCATGCCCGCCATCTTGAAGGGATTCACATCCGGCATCTCGGCGTCCAGAAAGCGGCGCGCGGCCACGGGGTCCGTGTAGCCACGGTTGTACAGCACCTGCGCCATCACAGGGTGGAATCCCCTCATCCGCCGTTCGACGGAAGGGGGAAGGCGGGGCGCAAGCCGCCAGTGTTTGTCCGGTATCTGTTGCATAAACAGCCGATCAGCACGTCTGCTTTTGCGAATAAAAACACTATCTATTCGATAAAGATAGGGTAACACGGGACGCCCAGGCAGACAACCCGCCTTGTGAAGATCGCCCTTCTGCGCTACGATGTCCTCCCCGGCTCACACCGCTCCACTGACCGGCACGGCACACAGGCCGGATGGCGCCCGGCCATGGCAAGGATAACCCTATGACTCGCATTGTCTTCATGGGAACGCCCGATTTCGCCGTCCCCACGCTGCGCGCCCTGCTCGCCGCCGACGAGTATGCCGTGGTGGGCGTGGTCACCCAGCCGGACCGCCCGGCAGGCCGTGGGCGTGTGCTGCAAGCCCCCCCCGTCAAGCAGGTTGCGCAGGGCGCGGGCGTCCCCGTCATCCAGCCGCCCACGCTGCGCCGCCCGGAGGCCTTCGCGCAGCTCCAGGCCTGGCAGCCAGACCTGATCGTCGTGGCCGCCTTCGGGCAAATCCTGCGCCAGAACGTGCTGGACCTGCCCTCCTGCGGCTGCGTCAACGTCCACGCCTCGCTGCTCCCCCGCTGGCGCGGCGCTGCGCCCATCCAGGCCGCCATCCGCGCCGGTGACGCGGAGACCGGCATCACCATCATGCTGATGGACGCCGGGCTGGATACCGGGCCTGTTCTGGCGCAGCGGTCCATCCCCATCGAGCCGCGTGAGACCGCCCAAACCCTGCACGACAAACTGGCCGCCCTGGGCGCGGCCCTGCTGCTGGAAACACTCTCCGGCTACCTGGCAGGCTCCCTCCGGCCCCGGCCCCAGCCGGACGACGAAACGCGGGTCACCTACGCGCCGCAGATCAAGAAAGAGGAGGGGGCCATCGACTGGACGCGCAGCGCCGAGGAGATCGACCGTCTGGTCCGCGCCTTCACGCCCTGGCCGGGGACCTTCACCCACTGGGACGGCCAGCGCCTCAAGATCATCGCGGGCGAGCCAGCCGCCGGGAACGCGTCCCCCGGCCACGTCATTCCCTATCAGGACGGGATCGCCATCGGCACCGGAGCGGGCCTGTTCGTCCCCTCCCGCCTCCAACTGGCGGGCAGGCGGGCCGTCAGCGCGGCGGAATTCCTGCGGGGCTTCCCGGCCATCCTGGGCGCCACGCTCGGCTAGAGCGTGTTATGCACTTTTGAGCAGAAAAGGGTTCAAGAGCGCATATTGGCACTGATTTTGGGTGTTATTGCGCCTTTCATATCTACACGGCGTAGCAGTGCGGACCTTGGACCGCCAAATATGGAGAGTCAGACAGCATTGACCAGCATATATGGTGGTTCAAAGTTCATAACAGGCTCTAGGCGGGCACAGGGATCGTCTGCAACGCATGGGGGACGATCAGCACCCTTGGCGCGGCGTTGCCGCTCCATTCGGCGGCCAGCGCAAAAGCCGCCTCCATAGTGGCCGCCGGGGTGAAGTGCGCCGCCCGGACCACGTCTTCGTCCCTGGCCCCCACCACGATCACCCGGTAGTGGGCCAGCAACTGCGCCACCATGTAGGCCCGCTGCTCGCCAGGCAGGCAGCCGTTGCGCCGCATCGCCTCCATCATCGCGACCAGGTCCGCGCTGCCCCGCAGGGCCGCGATGAAATTGCGCTCCCCCACGCCCTGCCCGGCCCCTTCCGGAATGGGTGCGGGCAGGATCACCACGCCACCGGGCCGGATTACCGGGCGGCTGCTGAGGCCGATATAGGTGGCCGCCCGCGAGGCCTGGTAGAGGTTCACGTCCTTCGGCGCGCCCACCCCGGCCACCACCACATCATAGGGCGCTGCCACCGGCTCCTCGTACAGGCGCCGCGCCCGCGCCACCAGCATGTCGTGGACCTCGTCCGGCGGCCCGCTCGCCAGGTCCACAACCTGGTAGTCGCTGTTGAGTACCACGTTGCACACCCATCGCAGACCCACCAGCGCGCCGGCCCGCCGCACAAAGGACTGAAAGGGGTTGTCCGTGATGTTCCCCAGCCGCGTGCCGGGCGCGTCCAGGTAGCGCGGCCCGTGGGTGGCCGCGATGGTCTCTGCCCCCCCGCACCCGATGACGACCGTCTTGGCCCCGCCGGAGTAGCCCGCGTACTGGTGCGGCTCCACCACCCCCAGGGCCACCACCAGCGTCCCCGGCTCCACCAGGCACGAGCTGACCTGCACCGGCACGCCGTCGACCTCCCCCACGGTGACCACGTCCGCTGGATTGTGATCGCTCACCTCGAAGCGCTCGATGATCTCCGGCCCCAGCTTGTCCAGCTTCTCCTGCACCGTGCTGGGCCGGTGCATGCCCACCGCGCACAAAAAGGAGACGCGCTCCGCCGGAAAGCTCGCCCGCTCCAGCGTGCCCAGGACGCGCCGGGCCAGCTCCTGGTCAGGGCTTTGGCGCGTGGCGTCGGTGAAAACGATCACCACCCGCTCCGCCCGGCGGATGGCATCCTGGTAATCGTAGGGCAGCCGAGCCGTGGCAGGGGGCAGCCGCCGGCGACCGGCAGCCACATCAACGTGCCACCCCCCAGGCGCGGCAAAGGTCAGCTCATCCTGCCCAAAAGGCACGGTGTACAGACGGTCGCTCATGGGCGTAAGACACTCCCCACATGGTCAATCAGATCATCAGGCGCGTGCACGGGGGCGGCGCAGTCCAGCAGCAGGTAGACCCCAGCCTCGTGGGGATGGGCATGTGCCCAACTCGCCAGCCGCAACTGCCGCTCCGCCACGATCTGGTGTCCCCCCAGCACGGCGATATGCCCGGTCAGCAGGACCTGCTGCGGCGCTGGCGCGCCCTCCGACCACACCTGCAGGAAGCGCGCCAGCACTTCGTGGTACATATCCTCCCCCACGTCCCGCTCATTGCGGGTGAAGAAGGTCTCCCACAACAGGTTGAAATCCACGTCGCTCCGGTTCAGCACCAGCAGCCGCATCAGGTCGCCGTAGCGCGGATGCTCAGAATCGCTGATGCCAAGGTAGTAGCGCACATCCTCGTCGTAGTCGGCCCCGGTCATCCAGTTGTAAGTCTGGCGCAGCTCCTCCGCGTCGCGCCCTGCCAGGTGCGCATCCACCTGCCGGATGAGTTCTTGATGGCAGAACGTGGCGAGGCGCTGGCGGTTTCTGGGCAGGGCAGCCACCGGAGAGGCCCCGGCATGGCTGAGCATCACCCCCGCCGCCGTGCGCACAAAAAACGGCAGGCCGTCAAAAAAGGCCAGCACGCGCGCCCGAACTTCCTCGCCCGCCGCCACCAGCGCTCGCTCAAAGCGCGGCGTGTAGTCCACCGCGCCCCGGCTCAGCGGCATGCTGTAGAGGTGCGGCAGCTCGTGGTTGCCCAGCAGCATCACGACCCTCTCCGCCCCGTAACGCTCCTGGAGCCGGATGACATCGAGGACCATGTCCAGGCTGCGGTCGCTGTGGGCCGGACCCTCGCTGTGGATCAGATCGCCACACAGAATCAGCCGATCCACGCCGCCCTGCTCCAGCATGTGCAGGAAGCGATCACGATAGCGGACGTAGGCGTCCCAGGCCCCGTGCAGATCGGTGACCACCATGGCAACGCCGTCCGCCAGATCAAGAACCCGTCGCACTGCTCTTCTCCCAGAAAGAAATCCGGTCGTCTGTTCCTGCTTTGTCCCGAAAGCGGAATTTTACCCCAGGCCACGGCCAAATGCCCGGCCCAGGCAACACGCCCGAAAAAGAGCGCGCCCCCCGGCAACCCGGCAGACGCGCTCTATCTTAGCGCCGCAACCACAACCGTGCAGGCCGCCCGCGCGATTACGGCAGCAAAGAGGCCACCGCCTCCTTCTCCTCCAGCAGCTCCTCCGCCGAGACGCGCAGCTTCTCCCTGGCGTACTCGCTCAGCTCCAGCCCCTGCACGATCTCGAAGCTGCCGCCGCCACGCGACCGCAGCGGGAAGGAATAGACGATGCCATACGGCACATCGTAGCTGCCATCGGAGACCACGGCGGCGCTGAACCAATCCCCTTCCGGCGTGGGATTGACCAGGCTCTTGAGCGTGTCAATGGCCGCATTGGCGGCGCTCGCCGCGCTGCTCTTGCCCCGCGCCTCGATGACCGCCTTGCCCCGCTCCTGATTGGTGGCGATGAAGTCGTTCTCCAGCCAGTTGCGATCCGGGATCACCTCCAGCACCGGCCTGCCGCCGATGCGGGCATGCTCAAAATCTGGAAACTGCGTGATGCTGTGGTTGCCCCACACGGCCATGTTGGTAACCTCGCTGACGGGCACGCCCGCCTTGATGGCAAGCTGGGCCTTGGCCCGGTTCTCATCCAGGCGCGTCATGGCGAACCAGCGGTCCGCCGGGATGTCGGGCGCATTACGGTAGGCAACCAGGGCGTTCGTGTTGCACGGATTGGCCACCGTCAGCACGTGGATGTCCTGCGCCGCACGCTCGTTGATCGCCCTGCCCTGCTTGGCGAAGATCTCCCCGTTAACGGAGATCAGGTCCTTGCGCTGCATGTCCTTGGTGCGTGGCATCCCGCCGACCAGAATGGCCCAATCCGCGTCGGCAAACCCCACCTTCGGGTCGTCGGTAAGGACGATGTCGCGCAGCAGCGGATAGGCGCAGTCGATCAGCTCCATCTCCACCCCACGCAGGGCGCTCATGGCCTCCGGCACTTCGATGATTTGCAGGATGATCGGCTGGTCAGGGCCAAAGGCCTCCCCCGAAGCCAGGCGAAAAAGCAGGCTATACGCAATCTGACCAGCGCCACCGGTCACCGCAACACGAATTGGTTCTTTCACAAGCACCTCTCCTAATCCTCAATATCACTGGTTGATGCAACGAGCCAAACCGCCGCTCAACATAATTAGATGCAACGGCAACCCGCTGGTGACTGCACTCAGCGCCAGCCGCCATCGACCGCTAGTATACCGCGCCCATAGAGGCTTGTGTAGTTTGCCCTATTCCTGGGCCAGGAATTGCGTGCCGCTGGCGTCCGGCCTCAGCGCCGGCGGCAGGTGTGACGTGTCCCCATAGACGCACAGCGCCGCCTGCCCGCCATCACCATCGGCCAGCCGCACCACCGTCCGCGAGGCATTGCCCACCGGAACCCCACCCGACCACAACCCGAAATGCCGCAGCATCTCGCGGATGGGTCCGCCGTGCGTCACAATGACGGCGTGCCCGTCCCCGCACGCGGCCAGCACGTCCGCCAGAGCGGCCAACACACGCTCCGCCAGCATACGCTGGCTCTCGCCGCCGGGAACGCTGACGTTGAAGGCATCGGCCTGGTAGGCGGCATAGTGCGCCGCGTCCAGCGCCGCCACCTCCTCCCGCGTCAATCCCTGCCACGTGCCATAATCCAGCTCGCGGAAGCGCAGGTCGTAGACCACCTCCAGCCCCAGCGCCCTGGCAATCGGCTCCGCCGTCTGTCGGCAGCGCAACAGATCGCTGCTGTAGATCGCCGTCACGTCGCGCTCCTGGGCCAGCGCCCCGGCCAGGTGGCGCACCTGGGCATGGCCGCGCTCGCTCAGGGGAATCGGCGCGTGGCCCTGGTAGCGTCCCATGCCGTTCCAGGCGGTGTGCCCGTGCCGGATCAGGGTCAGCAATGTGGTCACCTCAACCTCCGCCGCTCGACCGCCTCAGGTCACCAGGTCCGGCGGCAGGTAGGAGACATCCCCCACCTGAAGCAGGCTGGCCGCCCGACCGCCCGCGTTCACGCACAGCCTGGTACGCGATGCGTTGGGCAGCGGCGGGTCGTCCTCCGTCCCCAGGGAGAGCGGGGCCAGCCCGTAATGCTGCAAGATGGCCCGGATGGGGCCGCCATGCGTGACGATCAGCACGCGCTCGCCGGGATGCGCCGCCAGCACCTCCGCCAGCGCTGCCAGCACCCTGGCTGCCATGGTGGGATGATCCTCGCCCCCCGGAAAAGCGAAATGAATCGGGTCCTGCACATACGCCGCGAAGCGCTCCGGGTCAAAGGCGCGGCGCTCCTCCCAGGTCAGCCCCTGCCAGGCCCCCACATCGCGCTCCCTCAGCCGTGCGTCAAACCGCACCGCGCGGCCCAGCGCCCCGGCAATCGGCTCCACCGTCTGCCGGCAGCGGAGCAGATCGCTGCTGTAGATCGCCGTCACCGGGCCATCCTGGGCCAGCGCCACCGCCGCGTAGCAGGCCTGCCGCCGTCCCACCTCCGTAAGCGGGACCGGGGCCTGGCCCTGGGCGCGGCCCACAGCGTTCCAGGTGCTCTGCCCGTGTCGAATCAGGGTGATTACCGTGTCCATTCCAGAAATCGTCCGTCCCGTGCGCCGCCCAGGGTGACCCGCCACGGAGGATGGTCCCGCGAGCCACCGCGCACAAACCCCAACTGCCCAGAATGTGTTATGCTCTGTCCAGGCAAGAGACAGGGGCCAGACCGTCCTGCCCTGTCTCAAGGGGGAAAATACCGGTTGCTGAGGCCGCCTGCCATCGCCACGGCAGGCCAGAGCCAGAAGCCCAACAGAAAGCGCGCCATGCCCGCCATTCCCGAACCCCAACTGGTCGGTGACACCCTGGAGGCCGCCCTGCTCCAACTGGAGTCCGGCGTCGTCCTGGCCCTGGGCACGCTGCCACCCACTCTGCCGCCGGGAGCCGTGCTGCGTGCCCGCTCGCCGCTGACCATCCGCTATGCCTGGGCCTACCTCTACCGCGAGGAGGTCATCGTGCCCGGCCTGTTTGCGGCGGAATACGGCGCGATACTGGTTGGGCGCGCAGCCTGGGATTACGCCCTGCAGCACAGCAACCTGCACCCCAGGGCCGATATCGTCGGCCTGCGCTCCGACGGGCAGCGCGACCAGGTCATGCTGCGGGAGCTGGACTTCGGCCAGCCGGTCACTGTGCTGGCCTATGATGCGCCCGACGCCCGCCATCCCCTGGCCCGCCTGAGCGCGTACTGGGCAGGGCCGGGCGCGCCCTCCGTGCCGGACCTGCTGCGGGACTGCCTGCCCGCCCTGCCCAGGCTACCCGCCGACCAGCCGCGTTGACGATAGCCCCTGCGGCCAGAGGGCTGAAATCCGGGCCGCCCTCGCCTTCACCGCTGCGCCAGAAGCCACCGAATGCGGTCGTAGGACACCGCATAATGCAGCAGGACCAGAATCGCCAGCCCGATGCCCCAGGAGGGACGCCCGGCAGCGATGAGCAGCAGCGCCGCCAGGCCGAACTCCGCCAGCTCCAGCGCCAGCCGAACCACCCCTGGGACCGGAATCGGGGCATCCCCCGGATCGCCGGGCACGCGGAAGATGCCCCACAGGGCCATGGCTGCTAACGGCAGGCCAAAGGCCATAACCCCGCGCAGCAGCCCCTCGTGCTGCGTCCAGCCCCAGTACCCCAGCGAGGCCCAGGCGGCCAGCTCCAGCAGAAACCGCAGGGCAAGGTTGATTGGGTGCGAACCCATGACACACGCTCCATCGCTGCAAGATGCGGCTTCCCCGCCAGGACTGCTACCCCGTCCGGGCGCTGCCCGTCGGCAGACTCTACCCAAGCCAGCGTGAATCCGCAATCCACCCGCTCTTCGGCGCATACCGGGCCATCCACCCTGGCAGAGGCCTTCCCTTCACGCTACAATTTTAATAGCTTACGAGTCCAAAAATGAGTGCAGCAGAGCAACAGGGATGAGCGAATCGAAGACGAACACGGCAACCCTGACCTTTCGTAAAGATACGTTTGAAGTCCCCGCCGGGATGACCATCCGCGACGCCATCCGCCGCTGCAACCTGAACCCGGAGACGGTGCTGGCCGTCCGGGATGGCGAGCTGGTCACGGATGACGTGCACCTCCAGCCGGGGGATCACATCCGCCTGGTGGCGACTATCTCCGGCGGCTGACAGGCAACACCATCGCTGAGCGACAGGAGACACACCGCGCATGATGAAATGCCGCAAATGCCAGCAGCGCGCCGCCATCAACATGCGGCAGCACAAGCTTGCCCTGTGCCCCGCCCACTTCATCGAATGGGTGCAGCAGCAAACGGAGCGCTTCATCCACAAATACAGGATGTTCACCCCTGAGGAGCGCATCCTGGTCGCCGTGTCCGGCGGCAAGGACAGCCTGGCCCTGTGGGACATCCTGCTGGAGCTGGGCTACCGGGCGGACGGGCTGTATATCGGCCTGGGCATCGACGGCGGCATCGCCTACTCCGACCAGTCCTACCGCTGCGTCAGGCAGTTTGTGGACCGGCGGCCAGGCCTGACCCTGCACACCGTGGACGTGGAGGAGGTCTACGGGGCAACCATCCCCGTTGCCGCGCAATCCGTCACGCGGGGCAGGGGCAAGCCGTGCTCCGTGTGCGGGCTGACCAAGCGCCACATCATGAACCGCGTGGCCCGCGATGAAGGCTATGACGTGCTGGCCACCGGCCACAACCTGGACGATGAGGCTGCCACGCTGTTCGGCAACACGCTGCAATGGTCGGTCGGCTACCTCAGCCGCCAGGGGCCGGTGCTCCCCGCCAGCCGGCAGGGGCTGGCCCGCAAGGTCAAGCCGCTCTTCCGCTTCTACGAGCGCGAGATGGCCGCCTACGCCCTGCTGCGCGGCATCGAGTACATCTACGACGAATGCCCCTATTCGGTGGGCGCAACCAGCATCCGCCACAAAGAGCTGCTCAACGAGCTGGAAGCCAGCAGCCCCGGAGCCAAATTGCAGTTCGTCCTGCGCTTCTTGCAGGCGCGGGAGGAGCACGGCCTGTTCCGCCAGCAGGCGGAAGAAGTCCAGTTGCAGGCCTGCCCCACCTGTGGGCAGCCAACCACCAGCGACGGGCCATGCTACTTCTGCCGCACGTGGGACCGCGTCCGCGCCCGGCAGGCCGAGCGCGCCAGCCGCAGAGAGGCCGCCGGGGCCAAAGAGATAGTCAGCGCATGAATGACCAGGATTCCCCCGATCTGCCCGACGAGGCCATGGAGGCCGCCGAGCCGCCGCCCTCCCAGGAGGCGTGGGAGGCCGTCCCGCAGGATCACCGGTCGGGCTTTGTGGCTGTCATCGGGCGGCCCAACGTCGGCAAGTCCACGCTGATGAACCAGTTGCTGGGGCAGAAGATCGCCATCGTCTCCCCCAGGCCGCAGACCACGCGCGTGCGCCAGTTGGGCATCCTGACCCGCCAGGACGCCCAGGTCATCTTCGTGGATACGCCGGGCCTGCACCGGCCCCGCCACCAGTTGGGCGAGTTCATGGTGCAGGTTGCCCGGCAGGCCCTCCAGGATTCGGACGCCATCCTGTTTGTGGTGGAGGCGCAGGAAATGCCCGGCCCCGGCGACCGCATGATCACAGAGCAGATCAAAGAGGCCGCCCCGGACGTGCCCGTGCTGCTCGCCATCAACAAGATCGACCTGGTCCGGCCCGACAGGTTGCAAGCCCACGTGGACGCCTACCGGGAACTGGTGCAGCCCACCGACTGGGTGGCCCTTAGCGCCTTACAGGCGGCGGGCGTCGACGACCTGCGCGAGCGCCTCATCGCCCTGCTGCCGCACGGCCCCCGCTATTACCCGCCGGATCAGGTCACCGAGACCTACGTGCGCGACATCGCCGCCGAGCTTATCCGCGAGAAAGTGCTGCTGCATACCCGCGAGGAAATCCCCCACGTCGTCGCCGTCGAGATCAACGAATTCAAAGAGCGCAGCGAGCACCTGACCTACGTCAGCGCCACCATCTACGTCGAGCGCGATTCCCAGAAGGCCATCCTCATTGGCAAGGGTGGCCAGATGCTCAAGCGGATCGGCAGCGACGCCCGCCCTGAGATCGAAGCCCTGGTAGGGACCAGGGTTTACCTGGAGCTGTGGGTCAAAGTGCTCCCCAACTGGCGCAAGGATGAGGCCATGCTCCGCCGCCTCGGTTATCGCATCCGCTGATTCTGGCTGTACAGGAACAACCCCATGAACGGTTACACCCAGGACCCGCAAAATAAACAGCGCGCCGCGCGCCTGGACCGCATCTACCGGCGCATCAGCCGTCTGGATGACGACAGCCTGGCCCGCCTGGATCAACTGACCGCCGCAGCCGAAGCCGACGACACAGGGCAGGAGCGCCAGGGCGCGGACGCCTTCAGCCGTCGCGGTTTCCTCCTCACCTTGCTGCTGGGGAGCGTGGCCGCAGCCGGCGGCGGGACGGCGCTCCTGCTCAGCCGACGGGCCACCGGTCAGGTCGCCCCCACACCCACGCTCGGCCTGGTGGAACGCGCCACGCCCACGCTGCGCGGCGACCCGCTCCCTACCCAGACGCCCTCCCCCACCACCGGACCCGCACCGGACGTGCTGATCGATGACCTGCGGGGGCAACTGGCCGCCATCCAGGGGGAGCGCCTGGCCCTGCGGGCGCAGCTTGATTCGGCCCGCAGCGAGCTGGATGCCGCCCAGGCAGAGGTGCAGCGCCTCAGCACAGCGCTGCAAGACAGGGAGCAGGCCATCACCACCCTGCGGCAGGCTGTGGCGCTCTACCAGCAGATGGACGATGTGGGCCTGGACGAGGCCGTCCTGGCCGGTATGGGTCCGGTGGGGCTGGCGCTGCTGGCAATCCAGGGGGGGCAATCGCTGCTGGCGGCGGGCATCGAGCAGGCCGCCGCCCTGCTGGCGACGGTGGAGGCGCAGGCTCCGGGCATCGCCAACGGGCTGCTGTGGCTGGAGGAGCAGGTGAGCAACGTGGCGCGGGCGCTGCAAGACCTGGAGGACGCCCTCAGCGACCTGGTGGAGCCGGTGGCCCCTGTGGCTCAGCAGATTGGCGACTTTATCGGCCAGGTGTTGGACGCGCTGCCCTTTGGGGCCGGAGCGCCCATTCGCGCCGGATTGCAGGCCGTCGGCGACATCCTGACCCACATCCCGGAGCTGGTCGCCAGCATCAACCCCATGCTCATCACGCCGCTGCGGCAATGGGCCAGCCCGGACGAGGAAGGGGGACTTGTGGGGGAAGTGGTGCGACCGATCAGCGCCAACCTGATCAGTCCGGCCCAGTCGATGGTGGAGAGCACGGATACGCTGCTAAGCGCCTACCAGGACCAGCTACAAACCCCGGTGGAACAGGCCCTGGCCATGCGGGCTGCCATCCGCGAGCAACTGGTCGCCCTGCGGCAGACCTCCTGACCGGCGGCGCAGCCGCGCTAATCGCCCTCCTGCACAGCCAGCTCGGCCAGGACGGCCCGCCCGGTGCGAATATCCGCCTGTACCTGCTCGATCAGCGCCTCAACGCCGCTGAAGCGCTTCTCCTCCCGCAGGTGGCGGACAAAATCCAGGTGCAGCACCTGGCCGTAGATGGTGCGGTCGAAGTCCAGCAGATGCGCCTCCACCACCAGGCGGGTATCCTCAAAAGTCGGGCGCACGCCGATGTTGGTCACCGCCATGTGGCGCTCGTCGCCCACGTAGGCCCAGCAGGCATAAACGCCGTTGGCGGGCAGGATTTGCTCCACCCATACGGCCATGTTGGCGGTGGGGAAGCCCAGCGCCTGCCCCCGGTGGTCGCCGTGCACCACCTCGCCGCTCACCCGGTAGGGGCGGCCCAGCCATAGGGCGGCCTGCTCCACCTGGCCCTGCCGCAGCGCGTCGCGGACCTGGCTGCTGCTGATCACCTGACCGTCCTCGCCCAGCATCAGGTTCACCGTCTCCACGGCGAACCCCTTGGCCTCTCCCTGGGCCTGCAGGAAGGGCACATCGCCCTCCCGCCTGTAGCCCATGGCAAAATCCGGCCCCACCCACAGCGCGCTCATCCTGAGGTAGGCCAGCAACTGGTCCACGAATTCCGCAGCCCGGATGCGCCGCACGTCCTCATTGAAGGGGTGGGTGACCACCAGGTCCACCCCCATGTCCAGCAGCAGGCGGGCGCGCTCCTCCGGCGAGGTCAGGTAGTAGCGCCCGGTCACGCCTCTCAGCACCACGTCAGGATGCGGGAAGAAGGTCAGCACCACGCTGATGCGCCCGCTCGCCCGCGCCTCCTGGACCAGCCGCCGCACCAGCCGTTGGTGGCCGAGATGCACGCCGTCAAACATGCCAATGGTGACAATGGACGGCGCATCGAGCTGGATATCGCTGAGGGCACGAACGTGATGACCAGTCAAGGGCGTTCCTCCACGCCGGGGCCGGGCGCAAAACACCCTGACGATACCGCAATTCGGCGCGGGAAACAACAATTCGGCCTGATTCGGTCAGCTTTCCGGGAGGAAGACCTTGCTGGGCTGCCAGTGGCCGTCGGCGGCCCGCACGATGGCCAGCAGGCGGCCCTGCGGGTCGTAGGCCCTGGCCTCGCCGCCGCTGGCCTGGGGGACGGGGATCGCCTGGCCGTGCCGGATGAGCCGGGCCTGCTCTTCGTCCACCCGCACGGCGGGCAAATCGCTCAGCGCCAGGTCCGGGGGCAGCAGGTACTTTCGCCAGCTTCCCTCTGCCATCGCCGCCTGGAGCGTCGCCAGCGGCACGGCGTCTTCCAGGCGGAACGCGCCGCTGGCCAGCCGGACCAGCCCTGCCAGGTGCGCGCCAGCGCCCAGCGTTTGCCCCAGGTCGTGGGCCAGGCTGCGGATGTACGTCCCCGGCGAGCATTCTACCTCCAATGTCACCAGGGGCAGCTCACAGCGCACCAGCGTCAAGCTGTAGATCGTCACCCGGCGCGGCTGGCGCGTCACCTCCTGCCCGGCCCGCGCCAGCTCGTAGAGCTTTTTGCCCCCCTGCCGGATGGCGCTGTACATCGGCGGAATCTGCGCGATCTCCCCGCGAAAGCGCCCCAGCGCCGCCTCGATCTGTTCCCGTGTGAGGGTTTCCCACGGACCCTCTCCCGTCACCCGGCCTTCCGCGTCGTAGGTATCCGTGGCCGTCCCCAGCCGAACCTCCGCCCGATAGCGTTTCGGCGAGCGCATGACGTACGCGCTCAAGCGCGTGGCCGGCCCCAGGCACAAAACGAGCACGCCACTCGCCAGGGGGTCCAGCGTGCCGGCGTGCCCCACCTTGCGCACCCCGGTTCCCCGCCGCACTGCCGCCACCACGTCATGGCTGGTCAGCCCAGGCGGCTTGTTGATGTTGAGCAGCCCGAACACAGGTTCAAAGGCCAACAGGCGTTCCTTCTCTGGCCGCCTGGCGCAACATCTGCACCGTCCTCTCGACCACCTCGTGCAGCGGGCCGTCCACCGTCGCCCCGGAAGCCAGGGCGTGCCCCCCGCCCCCCAGGGCCAGGGCCACCGGGGAAACGTCAAACCCCGGCACTGCGCGCAGCCCGATCTCCACGCGGCCATCTTCCCGCTCGCGGAACACAGCCGCGATGTCCGCCTCCTCCACAGAGATGAGCAGGCTCACCAGGCCGCCATCGCCGTTGGAGGCGTAGCCGGTCAGCTCGCGGATCTGCCGGTCGATCACCGCCCAGATGACGCCGTCCTCCAGGGTCACCTTCGGCATCACGGCAGCCCACAGCCGCAGGACGGCATAGGGCTTTTGCAGCAGCGTCCGCCGCACGATGGCGTAGAGCGAAGCCCCGGCCTCCATCAACGCCTGCGCCTTGCCCAGCGCCGCCGGCGTCACGTTGCTGGTGCGGAAGCCCAGGGTATCGGTCACGATACCCGTCAGCAGGCAGGTCGCCATGCGCTCGTCCAGCGCCACACCCAGCCGGGGCAGCCAGTCATACACCCCTTCGGCGGAGGCAACCGTCTCAACGTCCACCAGATTGGCGTCGCCGAAATGGGTGTTGGTCACGTGGTGATCCAGGTTGATCAACGGCCCGCCGCCCGCCCGCGCCGCAGCGCCCACCCGGCCCATGCGCGCCTCATCGCCGCAATCCACGGCGATTACCAGGTCGGGCTTCACGGCGCGCAACCTCGCACGAACCTCATCCGCGCCAGGCAAAAAGCTGAAAGTGGAGGGCACGCCGTCATCAACAGCCGGGATCACCGTCTTGCCCAACTGGCGCAGCGCCCACATCAGCCCCAACATCGAGCCGATGGCGTCGCCATCGGGGGAAAGGTGGGTCACCACGACCACCCGCCGGGCTGCTGCCACCAGGCGGCCAGCCTCAGCCCAATCCATCGTCCCCTGCATCCTCTGCGGGAGCGCCCGCCTCTTCCACCGCCTCCTCCGGCGGAATATCCAGCGCATCCAGCAGCCGATTCATCCGCTCGCCATGCTCCAGGTTGAGGTCCCAATGGAAGTGCAGCTCCGGCGTCTGCCGTAGACGCACGCGGGAGGCCAGCTCCCGCCGCAGAAAGCCCGTAGCGTGCTCCAGCCCGGCCATCACCTCATCCCGCCGCGACTCATCGCCCAGCGCGTTGACGTAAACATCCGCGTACTGCACCTCCCGGTCCGGGACGACCCGCGTGATGGTCACGTTTTTGAGCCGTGGATCGCGCACCTCCAGGAGCAGCAGATCGCTGAGAATGCTCCGAATGCGCTCGGCCATGCGCTCCTGTTTTACCGACATCGCTCCGTCCCTAGCTCACTCGCTCCCGCACGTAAAACTCGATCAGGTCCCCCTCCTCGAAATCGTCAAACCCATCGATGCCGACGCCGCACTCAAAGCCGGTGCGCACTTCGCGCACATCCTCCTCAAAGCGCTTGAGCGAGCTGACGCTCCCGCCAGGGAAGATGATCTCGCCCTTGCGGCGCACCCGCGCCTTGGCGTTGCGCCGGGCCACCCCTTCCCGGATGTAACACCCGGCGATATTGCCCACCCGCGAGATTCTGAAGACCTGGCGCACCTCGGCCACGCCCACCACCACGTCCTGGTACACCGGCTCCAGCATCCCCTTGAGGGCCAGCTCCACATCCTCGATCAGCTTGTAGATAACGTTGTAGATGCGAATATCGATGCCGTGCGCCTCGGCCATGCGCCGCGCCGCCGTATCGGCCTGTACGTTGAACCCCAGCACAATGGCATCGGAAGCGGTCGCCAGCATCATGTCATTCGTCGTGATGTTGCCAACTTCGGCATGGATCACGTTGACGCTCAGCGCCTCGTCGCCCAGCCGTTCCAAAGAGCTGACGATAGGCTCCAGCGACCCCTGCACATCAACCTTGATGATCAGGTTCAGCTCCTTGGCCTCACCGGCCTGCACCTGGGCAAAAATGTCGTCCAGGGTGAGCCTGCGTGGACCATGCCGTGCCGCCGCTTCGGCCTCCGCTTTGCGCTGCTCGGCAATGGCCCTGGCCTCTTTGTCGCTTGGCACAACCTCAAACACATCGCCCGGCTGCGGCGCTTCGCTCAGGCCGATCACCGAGACCGGCTGGGAAGGCACTGCCTTGCTCACGCGCTTGCCCTTTTCGTCAAACATGGCCCGGATGCGCCCATAGCTCGTCCCGGCCACCACCGCGTCACCCGTCCTCAGCGTGCCGTTCTGCACCAGCAACGTGGCCACCGCCCCCCGGCTGCGCTCCAGAGTCCCTTCCAGGACGGTCCCGGCAGCGGTCGTATCCGGGTTGGCGACGATCTGCATCTCGTCCGCCACCAGCAGGATGGCTTCCAGCAGGTCTTCCAGGCCGGTCTGCTGCCTGGCCGAGACCGGCACCACCAGCGTGTCGCCGTCCCACTCGTCCGGGACCAGCCCCACGTCGGCCAGCTCCTGCTTGGCCCGCTCAATGTTGGCCGAAGGCAGGTCGATCTTGTTCAGGGCAACCACAATGGGAACCCCTGCCGCCCGCGCGTGAGCGATCGCCTCCCGCGTGGTGGGCATCACGCCGTCATCGGCGGCCACCACCAGCACCGCAATGTCCGCCCCCTGCGCGCCCCGCGCCCGCATCGCCGTAAAAGCCTCGTGGCCGGGCGTGTCCAGGAAAGTGATCTTGCGCCCGTTGTGCTCCACCTGGTAGGCGCCAATGTGCTGCGTGATGCCGCCTGCCTCGCCTTCCTGCACGTGGGCGCGGCGGATGGCATCCAGCAGGGATGTTTTACCGTGGTCAACGTGGCCGAGAACGGCAACAACAGGGGGGCGGGGACGCAGCGATTCCGCTGCCTGGTCGTCATACAGATGACGCCATTGAGGGACTGCCTTCTGGTCCGCAGGCTTCGCCTCTTCCACACGAACCGGCTGGGCCTCGTAGCCCATCTCCTCCACGACGATGGCCGCCGTGTCGAAGTCGATCTGCTGGTTGATGGAGGCCATAATCCCATTGTTGATGAGCTGCTTCATCACATCAATGGGCGTGGCTCCGATCAGGTCAGCCAGCTCGCGAACGGTTACGAAGTCCGGAACCTCGATTATCTGTTTCTCTTTGGCCATATGCACCTCCATGCCCTTTTACATCGGGCAGTGGACGGCTGGCTCACAGCGAGGCTTCTACATGGCAATCCACCTCACAGATCGCTGTACACCGGCCCAATCCATTCCCCGATTCTCAAGTAGCGCCAATGCTTTCATGTGGGGGGCTGCGGGCCTGCCGCTTGCAGGCGGGCCCGCTCCTCCTCAGTTACCGTTGTTCGCAGGGCGCGGCCCAACACGTCCGTCGTCAGCGCCCGCTCCCAGCAGGACGCCTGGTGGCACAGGTAGGCCCCGCGCCCGTTGCGCTTGCCGGTGGGGTCCACAATGACCCCCTCCTCCGGGCTGTTGACGATGCGCACCAGATCGCGCTTGTCCATCGTCCTGCGGCACACCACGCAGGTGCGCTGCGGGATGTGCTTGCGACGGCCAGGCGGCTTCTTGCCAGCCATCAAATGCCCTCGTCAAACTCCTCTTCATCCCAGAAGAAGTCCTGCTTGCGGCTGCCCTTCCGCTTGCGCTTGGCAACGACTTTACCGGCTTCCTCATCGTACACCAACTGCCGCCGACGCTGCTTGGCCTTTTTCTTCTTCTTGGACTTCCCGCCGCCCATCAGGCGCTCAAGCTCTTCGTCTTCCTGGTAAGCCGGGGCGCTCACTTCCTCCGGTTCAAAGCTGCGGATGGGCACTCGCTCACGCTCTGGCTCAGGCCGCACAGGCAGCGGAGTCCTTCGCAGCTCTGGCTCCGGCTCCGGCTCAATGATCGCCGGGGGTGCCTCACCCTCCAGTTCCTCGGCAATCGCCTCCTGCGCCGCCTCCACCAGGTCCTCTTCCTGGACCCCTTCATAGGGGGGCACGGTCGCCAGCGGCTCAGCCTGCGGGGCCTCCTCCGCCTCGAGGTCAACCACTGCTTCGGCCTCTGGTACAAGCTCCTGCGCGGCCACCTCGGCCTCCGCTACAACCGGCTCCTCAGCCTCTGTCACGGCCTCCGGCGCTTCCTCCGGAATCTCAACCTCTTGCAGCGCCGCCCGCACCTGCGCCAGCGCATCCTCGGAGGCCCGTTCCAGCACCTCTTTTACCCGCTCCTCGTCGGCTTCCAGGTACAGCATGACGCCGCCCACGGATTCGAAGCGGGACGAGAGCGCCTCGATGATCTCCTCCGGCAGGTCCAGCTCAGAGAGCGGCATCTCGAACGCCCTGGGCGGCAGCGTGGCCCGCACCGCATCCAGCCGGGCGCGGTACTCCCGCCCGGCCTGGCGGCGCTCCTCCAGCAGGGCCTGTTCCGCCAGGTTGGCATAGCGCGTCAGAGTCTGGTACTCCTCCGGCATCACCGGGCGGCCCGTCTCCCGCTTGGCCAGGATGCGCTGCACCTCCTCCACCAGCTTGGCATTGGCCTCGTGCATCTCCGCCAGGGTCCTGGATTCGGTGTTGGCCAGCGCTTCCGTCGCCGATTCCGTCACGCTCTTGATGTCGATGCGCCACCCGGTCAGCTTGGCCGCCAGCCGGGCGTTCTGCCCCTCCCGACCGATGGCCAGCGAAAGCTGGTCGTCCGGCACGATCACCGTCGCCGTGCCCATGCCGCCCCGCTCGCCAGCCATGTCCTCATCCAGGAACACCCCGCTCACGCGGGCCGGGCTGAGGGCCTTGGTGATGAACACCGCCGGATCGGCGTTCCACTCGATAACGTCGATCTTCTCGCCGTGCAGCTCACGGACGATGTTCTGGATGCGAATGCCCCGCATGCCCACGCACGCCCCAACCGGATCGATGCCTTCTTGCAGGGCGGCCACCGCCACTTTAGAGCGATGCCCGGCCTCGCGGGCGATGCTCTTGATCTCCACCTGGCCGTTGTAAATCTCCGGCACTTCGTATTCCAGCAGGCGGCGCAGCATGTTACGGTGGCTGCGGCTGACGATGATCTGCGGCCCGCGATTCCCCCGCTTGATCTCAAGCAGGTAGGTGCGCACTTTGTCGTGGGTATTAAAACGCTCGCCGGGCATCATGTGGGCGCGGGGCAGCAAGGCCTCCGCCCGGCCCAGGCTCAGAGTCACGCCCTGGGCCGTCTCGCTTTGCACCGTGCCGGAGATCAGGTCTCCCTGGCGCTCCACATACTCCTCATAGAGCGCCTCACGCTCGGCCTCCCGAATCTTTTGCAGGATGACCTGTTTGGCCGTCTGGGCCGCAATGCGGCCAAACTTGCGCGCCGGGTCAGGAACCGGAACCATCAGCGTCTCGCCCAATTCAGCATTGGGGTCAACTTGCTGCGCCTCCTCCAGGGAGACCTCGGTCCGCGAGTCCCGCACCTCCTTGACCACTTCCTTTTCCACCAGCAGGGTGACGCTGCCCGTGTTCATGTCGATGTCCACATCCACATGCTGGGCAGAGCTGGCGCTCACGTCGCGCCGATAGGCAGACACCAGCGCAGTGCGCAAAGCGTCCAGGATCACCTCTTGCGGCAAGGCACGCGTCTCGGTAATCAGGTTAATAGCCAGAACAAATTCGTTTTTCATCCTGCTTCTTCACTCCCGCTTGCCTCCTCCCTATGCCCCACGGTGAGCCAAGCTTGTTCAACACGGGCTTCTTGCTGTGCGGTCTCCTCAACGCCAAAATCGTATAGACGACGAAAAGTGGGGGCTGCCCACTTTTCAAGACACAAAACCGCCTGACGCCTGTAGTATACCACACAGGCCCTTTTACCTGCAAGGACGAATCCGGCCATCCGCCGGCCATTCGACCCCGCCAGCCACGCCTTACGGGCCGCGCACCAGCCGCACGACCTCGGCCACGGCCTCCTCCAGCGGAACGTCAAACCGCTCGTCGCTGTGCCGCCACTTGCCCTCCACCGCGCCGCGCTCCAGCGCGCGCTTGCTCACCGTCAGCCGCAGAGGAACCCCGATCAGGTCCGCGTCCGCAAACTTGACGCCCGCGCCCTCCTCCCGGTCGTCCAGCAGCACCTCCAGACCTGCCCGCCGAAGCGCGTCGTGGAGCTTTGCCCCCTGCTGGTGATACGCGGCCTCTTTGCCCAGCGTGACGATGTGCACGTCGAAGGGGGCCACGCTGCGCGGCCAGACGATGCCGTGCTCGTCGTGGTGCACCTCGATGATCGCCGCCACCAGCCGTTCCAGGCCGATGCCGTAGCTGCCCATCACAATCGGCTGCATCCGGCCCTGCGCGTCCAGGTAAGCCGCCCCCACTCCCTCGCTGTAGGGCGTCCCCAGTTTGAAGCAGTGGCCCAGCTCAATGGCCTGCTGCGCGTGCAGGCGACCCTCCCCGCAGCGGCCACAGGTTGCGCCGTCAAACGCCTGGGCGATGTCGGCTACCAGCGTGGCCGAGAAATCACGCGGAAAGTTGACGCCGGTCAGGTGGTGGCCCTCCTCATTGGCCCCGGCCACGAAGTTCGCCCCGCCCTCCACCGACTGATCCACCACCACGGTGACGCCCTCCGCCTGCCCGGCAGTGCGCACCCGCAGCCCACGCGGAGAGGCGTAGCCCGGCACTGCGCCCACCGCCCGAATCTCGTCCTCGCTGGCCGCCCGCAATGCGCCGCCGCCCAGCGCCCCGCCCAGCTTGACCTCGTTCACCTCCAGGTCGCCACGGATCGCAACAAAAACGAACTCGCGCTCGTCGCGCACGTAGAACACGGCCTTCAGCGTCTGGCTGGTCGGCACGCCCAGGTAATCCGCCACCGCCTGGATCGTCTCGCAGTCAGGCGTCGCCACCTTCCGCACCGGCTGGGCTTCCCCCTTCACCCCCTCCGGCGGCAGGAAGCGAGCCACCGCCGCGTTGGCCGCGTACCCACAACGGTCGCACTGCACCATGCGATCCTCCCCCTGCGGATGGATCAGGGAAAACTCCTGCCCGCCTGTGCCCCCCATCGCCCCCACATCGGCCTCCAGCGTAACCACCGATAGCCCCACCCGCGCAAATATCCGCTGGTAGGCCCCGCAGACCCGCTCATAAGCGGCATCGAGCGCCGGGAAGTCCCGGTCCAGGCTGTAGGCGTCCTTCATCGTGAACTCGCGCAGCCGAATCAGACCCCCGCGCGGGCGCGGCGTATCGCGGTATTTGGTCTGGATGTGGTAGACCAGCCTCGGCAGGTCACGGTAGCTCTCCACCTCGCTCGCGGCAAGGCTGGCCACGACCTCCTCGTGCGTGGCGGCCAGGGCAAAGCTGCGGCCATCGCGGTTTTGCAGCTTCAGCAGCTCGCCGTCAAAGCCCCCCTCCCAGCGCCCGGTCCGCTGCCAGACCTCCGCCGGATGCACCACCGGCATCAACATCTCCTGCCCGCCGATGGCCTCCATCTCCTCCCGCAGGATGGCGGCTACCCGCCTCATCACCCGCCAGCCCAGCGGCAGCCAGCTATAAATCCCCGCCGTCAGGGGCCGCACCAATCCCGCCCGCAGCGCCAGCCTGTGGCTGGCCATCTCGGCCTCGCCCGGTGCTTCGCGCAACGTGCGCCCGAACAGCTCTTGCAACCGCATAAGAACCTCCTCCCCGCCAGACACCTTGCAGAAAAGAAAAACCGGCGTCAGGAAAATCCGACGCCGGTGAGATGCTCCATGGTTCCCAGGCAGCGCTAGGCGGACCTTCCTGCTGGCAGGTCGTCCTGTGGGCTGCTAGGGGCTGGGTATTGGGCCACGTGTTTCATACTGCGCATGATAACCGAACTTCCCCGGTCAGTCAACGGCCATTTTTGCCGTCCAAGGCCGCCTGTACGGACTATCCCCGCCGCTCCAGCACCTCCCGGATCGCCCGCAGCTCGCCCAGAATGGCCGGCAGCAACTTCGCCCCGTCTGGCTCGGTCTCGACCTCCGCCTGGGTGGGGGCTATGCTGCCACGGAAGCGCCGCAGCGCTGCCGCCACCTGCTCGTACACCGCCTGGTAACTGGGCAAACCCACCAGGCTTTCCTCCGCCCCGCTCTGCCCGCTCATGCCCGCCGTCTGAATCTTCAGCGTGCCGATGCCCAGCATCCGGTCCAGGGGATCACGCTTGACTTCCAGGTTGGTCACCGTGCGGAAGGGCACGTGCTTCACCGACCGGGTGATGACGCCCACGCGCACGATGACCTCATCCTCCTGAATCTCGTAGCGCAGGCTGCGGTAGTAGAACGGGACCAGCAAAAAGGAGGGCACCAGCCACACCAGATTGGCCAGGACAGCAATGGTCAGCCCCGTCTGTACGCCTTCCTGGCCGCCTTCCTCGTTGCCGATGAGCACGGCCAGGACCACGCTGAAAGCCACAATCAGCGCACCGAGCAGGCCGACGGCCAGAAATAGCTTGGTCTGGTATTTTTGATCGGGCCGCAAAATGATGGAAGACATCGTCACACCCTCCTCCCTCCCACAAGCTCCACCTTTATGGTAGCAGGATTTCCGCACCCGTTTCCCCCCAAAACTTGGGGAATTGGCCACGGCAGCAAAAACCGGGTTCGGCAGGCCACCCTGACCGAACCCGGTCGTGCGTCAAGACCGCTGCGCCCAGGCCGGCGGCCTACCCGGCCCCTCCTTCCGCGCCAGCAGGCCCCTCAATGGGCGCGTCCAGTGGGTCCCGGGTTGCCGTCGGCTGCTGGCCCGAGGAATCGAGTGGCTCTTCGGTCAGCTCTTCGGTGACGGCCTCGGTCGGCTCCTCCGTCAGCTCCTCCGTTGCCTCCTCCAGCACCTCGCCCTGCTCGGCGTCAGACTCCGGCTGCACCGCTGGCTCCACGGCGATCTCGTCCCACGGCAGGAAGCGCAGGATGCGCGCGCCGCCCGCATCGGCCACAAACAGGCGGCCCTGCTCGTCGGTGGCGATGCCGCCCAGCACGTTGAACTGGGAGGCGTTCATCGGCGCGTCCGCTGACCCCGGCTGCCCGAAGCTGTTCAGCAGATTGCCGTTGTAGTCGTAAGCCAGCACCCGCGCCGCGTCGGGATCGGTGACGTACAGCAGGCCGCGCTGCGAGTCCAGGGCCAGGTAGGGCCGGTTGCCCTGGTCGCCGTACCAGGCGGAGACCACCCAACTGTTGAGGTACTGACCAAAACGATCAAAGACCTGAATGCGGCGGTTCCAGGTGTCGGCCACAAACAGCCGACCGTCCGGCAGCATGGCCAGCCCCACCGGCTCGTTCAACTGCCCCGCCCCGCTGCCGCCCCGGCCAATATCCCGCACAAACTCGCCCTCCGACGTGTAGACGCGGATGCGCTTGTTGCCGGTGTCTGCCACATAGACCAGGCCCTGCGCATCGACCAGCACGTCGCGCGGCCCCCAGAAGTCCTGCGGGCCGATGGCGGCCTCAAGCTGCCCCAACTGGCCCCAGGCCCGGATGAACTCGCCCTCCGGCGTGAAGACCTGGATGCGATGGTTCCAGGTGTCCGCCACGTAGACGTTGCCGTCCGGCCCCACGGCGATGCCCCACGGCTGGTTGAAGGTTCCGCCGGGGGCCTGGCCCCGCTCACCCACGGCAAAGGAACCCCACTCGAACAGGTAATTGCCCTCGCTGTCGAAGGCCTGGATGCGGTGGTTGAGGCTGTCCGCCACGTATACCGTGCCGTCCTGGCCCACGGCTAGCCCGCGCGGATGGTTGAGCTGTCCCGGCAGTGAGCCTGCCTCCCCCCATACCAGGTCGGCGGCCCGCTGTGTCCACAGGTCGGCCAGCGACGTGTCGAACTCGGCGATCACCTCCGCCCCCACGCCCATGTCCCACACCTGCGCGGCCACGTCTTTGCGCACATAAAAGTGCATGCGATCCGCCACGGGCCAGCGAGCCAGGTCAAAGTTCCCCCCGGTGGCCTGCCCGTAAGTGTGGTAATCCCGGTTCCACCAGATCTCCCACAGCCCGCGCCGGATGCCGGCTGCCGTGACGTTTTGCGGGTTGAAGTCCAGCACGTTGTCGATGCGCTCAACGGTCAGGTTGAAGTAATCCTGCATCGGCCACCACAGCCGCACATACTCAAAGTGATAGTAGCGGTCTCCCAGCAGCGGCTCCACCCGCGCCCGGTTCTCCTCCCCCACGGCCACGGCCACGGCATCGTCCAGAATCTGCACGCTGGGGTTGTTGCCGAAGTAAACCGCCCGTGGGAAGTTGCGGAAGTACCAGCTCCCCGGCCAGGACATCTTGTCGTCGTAGGCCACGCGGATGTTCATGCTGCCCGTCGTGCGCAGGCTGATCTCCTCCAGCCAGTTGATGATCGTCTTGTTGGCCGGTCCGGCGTGCGCGTAGACCAGGAACTCCGTGGCTTCATCGTAGTTGATGAAGGAGGCCATAAAAGCCGAGCGCGCCGTGACCAGGGCCAGCACGATCCCGGCGCTGACCGCCATCAGCCGCCAGAACTGCCCCCAGCCCATGCGGGCCACCAGCCGGGCCATGATGTATAGGACGCCCGCCGTCACCAGAAGGGCCGCCAGCCAGGACTGCGTGCGTTCCAGCTCCAGTTGGGACAGCCCCTGGAACGGGTACTGCCCCACAAACCAGGGGTTGATCACCTGGAACAGGGCAAACAGAAACAGCGGCCCCAGGATGAGCAACTGCCAGCCGTGCGAGCGGAATTGCCTGCCGGAGATGCCCTGGATGATGCGCCCGCCGTACCAGGCCGTCACCAGGATCAGCGGCACGGTCAGGTGCGTGGTGAGCCAGGGCATCTTCTCCCCGGCCAGCGTGTAGGCCAGCAGGTTGAGCACGGCCCAGTAGCCCGCAAACAGAGCAAAGGGAATCCGGTCCAGCCGCTCTCTGGCGGGCCAGCGCTCCTCCGGCTGGCCGCCGGGCGCTGCCGCCTCCGCCACCATTTCCCCTGGCGGATGTGCCCCCACCACCGCCGCCATGGCCTCGGCTTCAGCGCCCAGGTCTTGCCCGGCCTCCGCCACCACCGTCTCGCCCGGATTGTCTGCCGGGAGGTCGTCATAGGGACCCGGATTCGACGCCTCCTGCCGGTGCAGGCGGAAGCGCCACAGTTGCCGCAGCCCGTACACCCCCGCAGCCACCGAGCCGATCAGCGGCAGAAACTCGTAAAACGGCACCATCAGCAGCACGTAGTAGTACTGCGGCTGGTTGCCGCGCCGGACGCCCTGCTGCTCCAGCCAGTAGCCCAGGCTGCCGATCATGCCGCTCGCCAGCCCCTGCCCGTTGGTGAACATCGTGGTGAAGAAGAAGGCAAACAGGGCCATGAAGATACCCGTGGCCGTCAGCCAGGTCCTCCAGTTCCAGGCCAGCCCCACCGTCACCGCCACCACCGCAAACGGCACCAGCGAGACTGCCGAGCGGGTGATCCCCTGCACCGAGTAGTCGGTCGGCAGCGCCCCCGTGGCGTAGACCACGAACGCGGTCAGCCAGGGCAGAATCAGCGTGCCCATCAGGATCAACACGTCGAAGACCGGGAAGCGCCTCAATGCTTCCCAGAACCCCACCACACGGCCCAGGATGGCCAGTGCCGTCACCACCGCGCCCACTACCCAGGCCAGGATGATAGGCGCGCTGTTGATCGTGCCCGCAGCCGCAGCCCCTGGCGCGTTGGGGTCGACCGGCTCGGCCCGCACCACTTCCGTGCGGGAGGCCTCCTCCACCACCAGGAAGACGACGCACAGGGCGAGCGCCAGCAGCACAACCAGCACCACGTCCAGCCATGGGAAGCGGCGCGCCTCCCCCCGCATGGCCCACATGGCCGCGCCAAGCAGCACCACGCCCAGCACGCCGACGATGCCCAGGGTCCAGGTGACCATGCGCCCGAACAGCTCCGGCGAGGTGATGTGAAAACCACCCTCCATTGACCACACGTTCGACGGCGGGATGATGGAAACCACCACAATCATCGCCAGGGCGGCCACCCCGCCCAGGATGACGCCCGCGTTGAGCAGATAGAACAACGAGCGCCCCCCTCGTAGCCGCAGGTATCGCTGCCCAAGCTGCACCAGCCAGTACAGCGTCAGGAAGCTGCCAAAGATGGCGATGTAGATGAACGCCACCTCCTTGGAGGCCAGCAGCAGCGCCATCGCGGCGGCCAGGATGTACAGCCAGTACGGCCTGCGCCGCACCTTCTCCGGGCCGTCCAGGTACTGGAAGACGGCGTAGACCATGATCAGGGCGAAGAGGATGGCCGGCAGGTCGTGGCGGATGTAGCGGCTGTAATACATCAGCAGCGGCGAGATGAGGAACATCAGCGAGGCCAGCAACGCCCCTACCCTGCCCAGCCAGCGGCGGAACAGGATCGGCATCATCACCACCAGCACGCCCACTATCGCCGTGTAGATGCGCGCCGAGAAGTCGTTCGCGCCGAACAGCAGGTAGAAGAAGGCCGTCATGTGGAACAGCAGCGGCCCGTGCATGAGCGGGCTGTGGCGGAAATCCCCGTTCTCGTACAGATACCAGGAATACTGGGTGTGCAGGCTCTCGTCGTGGCTCATGACCCGCACGCCCAGGTCAATGAAGCGCGTCAGGACCGCCAGCACGAAGATGACGAGATACGCTATCACCTCCCAGTTGAGCGTGTAGGCGTATGCCAGCACGCGATCAAGGGAGTGGGTTCGCTGTTCAGAGGATGCCAGTTCCAAAGCGTTCAAACCTCGCAATGCTGTGCCGTGCAATTACTGATAGCCGGGGGTTGCCTGCACTTGCGCTATGGGCGCTGGGGCCGGGCTGCGCCGCGCCGCCTCCGTCGCCAGCTCAAAGCGCTGGGCCACCGCCGTCAGGGCCAGCCCCGCCTGCGCGGGGGCGTCGGTCACGCTCTGGGTGGCCGTTGCCGCGATCATGGCCGGCGCGGGCTGGCTCGGCAGGGCGTTGGCAGCAGCGCGCGGCGAAGCCAACAGCAGCGGCACCGTCAGCGTCAGCACCAGGCTCAGCACCAGGGCCAGCCCAAAGCCGGGCAGGCCGTGGGGCCGCTCTGCGGGATGGCGATCAGCCTGCGCCAGGATGCCCGGCAGCAAACGCGCCAGTTGCTCCGGGCGCGGGCTGCCCAGGCCGGGCAGCTCCTCCGCCAGCAGGCGGGCCAGCTCGCGCTCGCGCAGCAAGGCGGCGTAACAGGCATCGCACGCCCCAATGTGGCGCGTGACCCGCTCACGCAGGTGCGGCGGCAGCTCCCCATGGATGTACGCGGTGAGTAAATAGGTGACGTGACGACGCATGGCAGCCAGAACCCCTTTAATCATCCACGCTCGCGTCCGACTTCCCGACCCCAACAGCAACTCCGCGCCCTAAAAGCTCCAAAGCTCCTCCAGCAATACTTCTCCCTGGCCCCCCAGCGCCCTGCCGAGCGCCTCGTGCACCAGCCGGATGCGGCTCTCCGCCGTCTTCTGGGGGCACCCCAGCACTTCGGCCATCTCGCGGTAAGTCAAACCCTGCCCGTAGCGCAACGCAGCCGCCTCCCGCAGGCGTGGGGAGAGCGTCGCCAGGGCCTCCTCCAGCGCGTCGCGGACCCCCAGCCGGGCCAGTGCCGCCTCCGGAGTCTCCTGGGTCGGCCCGGCTGGCTCCTGCCCCAGGCTCAACAGCCGCCCCAGATCGACCGTGGGCAGGGCTTTGCGGCGGCGCATATTCCGGCAGCGGCTGACGGTGATGGTGTACAGCCAGGTGTGGAACTCGCCCCGCGCCGGATCGTAGTTCCGCAGGCTGCGGAAGGCATAGACGAAGGCCTCTTGCAGCACATCCTCGGCGTCCTGCCTGTCCAGCAGGATGCCGTAGGCCAGCCGGTACAGCCCCGGCGCGTAATGGTGATAGATCTCCGTGTGAGCCTGCTGGTCTCCGCGCAGGCAGCGCTCGATCAGGCTGTGCAGCGCCTCAACAGAGCCGCCAGGATACGTCTTGACCATATCCCCTGTCCACCACCCCGTACACCACGTATATACACCACCTAAGGGAGCGTTTCCTCACCGGGCGCTTCGGCTTCCCCGCCAGGTGGCAGGCCGTAGACATCGTCCCGCAGCCAGACGACGACCCGCTCGCCCGCTTCCGGGGAGGTGTTCGCCTCCCGATACAGCACCCAGATCGGCGCTTCCGCCCAGCTCAGGTTCTCCAGCGCCCAGGCCCGCGTTACCACGAAGTCCTGCCCCACGTAGCGCGCCCCCAGCGCTTCCGGCTGGAACGACGCCGGGGCCACGATAGCAGGCTCGGCAGCCCGGCGGTCAACCACCTGAACATACTCCAGACCGCCATAATCCCGCAACTGCCAGGCCACAGCGCCGTCGTCCGGCACGGAGGCCACGAACGGCATGCCGTCCGGCGTCCCGGTCTGGCGGTACGAAGCCTCGGCCAGCGTCTCCCGCAGCAGCCCCAGGTGGCGGCTCACCGGGGCCACGTGCCACAATTCACGCGGGTCGTCCACGCGCTCCACGGCCACGCCCCACGCGCTGGAAGCGCCATACACCCCCAGAAAGAGAACGAATCCCAGGCCGATCCCGTTCCACGCCGCCCGCGCCCCCCACAAGCTGCCGCCGAGGAAGAACAGGATGACCAGTAGCAGCAGCGCCATGCCCACCAGCAGCAGGCGCAGAGGCTGGATGTCCACCGTGGCCGACTGCGACATGGCCATCAACGGGCGGGCCACCCACACCAGGTTGACGGTGGCCACGGCCAGCAGCGCCGCCACGGACAGCCCCAGCAACGGCACGGCCCATTCCGGGACGGTCCAGTAGGGGTCGCTCACCTTCTGCAACAGCCGCGCCACGGCGTCCCCCGCCAGGGCCGCCAGGGGCATCACCAGCCACAGCGCATACGCAGGACCCGCCCCGGCGTACAGCAGGGCGGCCAGCAACCCGCCGAATACCCACCCCACCAGGAACCGCCTCCACAGGCGTCCTGCGTTCAGCGCGTAGGTCACCCCCAGCGCGCCAAAGACCCACAGCACCGGCTCGTACACCAGCGTGGTCAACAGCGGGAAGGCAAAAGGATGCCCGTCCGGGCGGCTGAAGAAGCCCGCCAGGCCGCGCTCCAGCAGCTCCCCCACCTGCGCCAGCCCACGCGGATACAGCAAGAAGAGCGTGCTCACCAGCAGAACAACCGCCCCGGCGGTCAGCAGGGCCAGGCGCAGCGGCCACTCCCCCAGCAACGCCCGCAACTGCGGCGCGGGGTGGCGCCCCGGCTCCTCGTCCACGCTCAGCCACATCGCCACCTGCCAGGCCGCAATCAGGATCGCCAGCAGGACGAAGCCCGCCGGGTCTGCCAGCAAGGCCGTGGCGGCGGCCAGCGCCGTTGCCGCCACGGCATAGGCCGGCTGGCGCGCCTGATAAAAGCGCCAGGCCGACCACACCCCCACCACCGCCAGCACAACCGACCACACCGCCGGACTCATCGTGCGCGCGGCGGTCAGCGCCGTGGGGGAGAAGGTGAGCAGCACCGCCGAGGCCAGCGCGGCCACGCGCCCCATCTCTCGCCGCCACAGCACTGGCAGCAGCGCCAGCCCCGTCCCTGCCAGCGCCGTCATCAGCCGCGCGGTAAGCTCCGAAGCGCCGAACAGCGTGAACAGCAGGCTGTTGAGCGCAAAGCTCAGCGGGCTGCCGGAGAGCAGATCGCTGCCCGGCGCGCCCGGCTGCACAAAGCGCCAGGCCGCCAGCGCCTCCCGCGCTTCGGCGTCGCTCAGTGGGATGCTGTCCAGCTCCGCCAGGCGCAGCGCCAGCCCCAGCGCCGCCAGCGCCAGGTAGAGCGTTGCCTCCAGGGACACCGTGACCCGAACCGGCATACGCGCCACCTCGGACCGTTGAGACGCACTGATCATCCGCTAGCCCTCCACCCGGTAGGCCACCGCGTCCCCGCTGCGGCAGACCGGAGTCAAAGCGTCGGCGAACTTGCGCAGTCCAAAGCTGTCGTAGGCCTGGTGCTCTGCCGAGCCGACAAAGATATAGTCGATACCGTACCGCTGCACAATGTCCTGCACGGCAGCCCAGTTGGGATCGTTGTACAGGCGCTCGACATCCTGGGCGCGCGACCCGGCGATCTCGTCGTAGGTGGCCCCCCGCCACTGCCGCTCGTGCCCCTCCCAACTGATCACGGTCGGGATGCCGGTCAGCGCGGCCACGCGCCCGCCGCTCTCCGGGTGATACGGCTGCCCGACCGCCTCCGCAATCACCACGTCGTCGCCCTCCACCAACTCGTGCAGGCACTGAATCACCGCGTAATCGTCCGCCCGCGTCCCGGTGGTGGAAAGCCCGCCGTCCAGGCTCAGCGCCCGCGCCTCTCCGGCGTAACGCCCCGACTCCACAAAAGCCCGCGTGTAGACGGCCAGGGCCGGGTACGCCAGCCCCGCCACCAGGATCACGGCCAGCATCCCGCCGAAGGCCGCCCGCCAGCCCGGCGCGGGCCGCAGGGACCAGTCCACGTCAATCAGGATGGTATAGGCCGCGTAGGCGCTGGCCACCGCCCACACCAGCCACACCTGGTAATACAGCTTGAAGACGGTGTTCATCCGCACGGCGAAGTTGTCGCGCAGGTACAGGTAGTCCGGCAGCAGCGCCAGCGCCGCCCCCAGGCCCACCAGCAGCAGCGCGAACCCGGAGGAGGCCGGGTAAGCAGGCTCCTCGTAAAGCTCGGAGGGGCGGCTGAAGAGCCGCGCCACCACCACGGCCATCATCGCCCCCGTCAGCAGCAGGACCGGAATCCCCGCCAGGCGTGCGCGGAAGATGGCCCCTGCCAGGGAGAACAGCCCGCCCGCCGTGTCCATGATGGCGTAGACGGCGTGGCGCGCCTCCGGGCGCAGCCAGGCCACCACGCCCAGCACAACCATCGCCAGGAAGATAGCCAGCGCGCCGAACAGGGCCACGCGCCCCGCCAGCCGCCAGTTCAACTGCCCCTGCCCGCGCCCGATCTCCACCGCCAGGTAGCAGCCCAGAATCAGCAGGAACGGCCCGAACATCACAAAAAACTGCTGGATGCGGGTCGGGAAGATCACGTTGGGCAGGATGCCCCCCAACTGTGAGCGAAAGCTGATCAGGAACGGCGCGTAGAGCAGCACGGCCAGCCCCCCCACGTAAAGCCCCAGCCGCGCAATCCCCCACCAGTCCGCCCCTGTCAATCGCCCGGTTCCGTTGCGCAGCAGGCGGCGCACCCCGTCCGCGCCGAGCAGCAGCGCCAGGTAAATCGGCCCGTCCCACGTGTTGAGGAAGATCAGCGCCCCAACGGCCACGCCGTACAGCGCGATCTGGTAGCGGGTCGGGTCGTGCTCGGTCAGCGCCACGTTCAGGGCCAGGCCCAGCGCCAGCACGGCAAAGGGCAGGGCCAGCACGTGGGGGTGCATGTCCGCCAGGATGAAGCTGAAGGCCGGGAACTCGTCAATGGGCTGTGCCCCCACGGGCGCGCCGCTCAGGTCGCGGTCCCGGATCACCCGGCTGGCGCGGAACCACCACCAGTACCCCCAGTCCTGCAAACCACGTGTGGGGGGGCTTTCCTGGGGCACGTCGCGCTCCGCCATGTCGAAAAAGGCCAGGTAATCCGCCGAGGCCGCCCGCTGCTGGTAGGGAATCTCAATGAGCACCGTGTGGAAGTTGCCCAGCAGGATGACGAAGACGCTCCCCAGGGCGGCAAAGGCCACCGCCACAAGGCGCGGCGTCGTCACCCCCCTGCGCTCCCGCCGATGCGCGCTGGCGCGGGCGCGGACCAGGTTATAGACCACCCCAAACGCCCCCACCCCGCTCAGGGCAAAGAGCAGCGCGATCATCAGGCTGAAGGCTGCCCCGTTGGTCACGCCGCTGAGCTTGGCCAGCGTCGCCGCCATCAGATAGCCGAAGTAGTAGTAGCTGATGGCGTAGCCGCTCATCCAGGGGTCGTTGGGGGGGAAGGTCTCGCTGCGCCGGATGGCGCTCATGAAGGCCAGGTCCATGCCCTTCTCGGTGGTGAAGGTGTCCGGATGGTGCGCGCGGAACAACGCCCAGCCGAAGAACAACGCCAGGAACAACGCCTCTACCAGCAGCATGTACTTCCAGTTGCCCCGCACCCACGCCAGCCAGTCGTCCCGCACCTTCCAGGCCAGGGCCACCCCCACCCCCAGCACCGCCAGCGCCGCCAGCAGCACACTGCCGCCGGTGTTCACCAGCAGCCCCAGGCTGCCCCCCAACCAGAACACGTGCCCCACCGCCACCAGCCCCAGGGAGCGGGCCAGCGTATAGCCGCGATCCGGCAGGCCCCCCAGCAGGCGGAAACCCAGGGGCCACGCCACGGCCCCGGCCAGCGTGGAAAGCGCCCACCAGCTCAGGACGGCCCCGCCCTCGCGGGCCAGCCAGTCGAAGAACAAGCTATCTCCCATGCGCGATCAGCCCTCAGCTCCCGTCAGGTGAACGCCCTGCCGCACGGCGTAAACCCGCGTCTCGCCCTGCTCGTAGACCAGGTCCAGCAGGCCCATGGCGGCCATGCGCTGGAACTTAGCCAGCCCCTCCGCCGAATAATAAGCCTGCTCAAGCTGCCCCACCACGATATAAGCCACGTCATAATGGCGTAGCATGCGCCAGGCCCGCTGGATGTCGGTCGTGTTGTAGAGCCAGTTCACGTTGTCCACCCGCTGCTGCACCAGGCGTGGCAGCGGGTCAAAGGTGCGCTGCTGCCTCTGGTGCCAGTTGTAGCCCACGATGGCGGGCAGGCCCGTGTACACCGAAACCCGCCCGCCCCACAGGTACTCGCGCTCGCTCTGCCCCTCCAGGATCACCGGCGTGCCCTGGATGTGATCCTGCATCCAGCGCAGCATGTGGTAGTCCTCGTCCAGCGGGAACCACTCCCCATGCTCGCCCTGCACGGCATATTGCATGAAGGCCATCCCGTCCAGCGTGCGCGGCGCGTCTGCTGCCATGCGGTCGGTCAGCTTGGCCTGCGTGGCCAGCAGCGGGTACATGGCGGCGATGGTGAACAGCACCGTCGCCATCGCCATCCAGCCGTTGCGCAGCGCGTCCCGCCACCACGCGCTGGCCCGCAGCAGCCAGGCCAGGGCCACCCCGCCGACCACGCTCAGCAGCATCCACACCTGCATGTAGAACTTGAACACCGTGTTCTGCCGCCCGATGTCCCCTGCCCAGACGACCACGTCCACCACCAGGGTCAGGGCGATGGCCAGCGCGATGAAGGCCATCAGCAACCGCATCTCGCGGGGCTGCCCGGCGCGGAAGAACAGCAGCGCCGCCCAGAAGACCAGCGGCAGGGCCACCAGGGCTATCCCGTACCCGCCCACGACCATGGCCAGGACCACCGCCGCCAGCCAGCCCAGGCCGATCAGGATCATCGTCACCAGCGCCCCGTGGCCGATCAACTGCCGCACCCGGATCGACTTCAGCCAGCGCGCCGTCTCCCAGGCCATCAGGGAGACGACCAGAAACAGAAACACGCCGTTCAGGTCAAAGTAGGCCCACAGCGGGGTCTTTTGCCCCTGCCACAACTGGGGCACGGCGTCGGCGGTCCCGTACCAGTAGCTAAACGGGGCCAGGAAGGCCGCCCCCAGCAGCAGCAGGCCGCCCACCTGCCCCACCCAGCGCAGGACCGTCTCCCACGTCAGGCCCAGCCGCTTGAAGGACTCCCAGCCCAGGTACAGCCACGCCCCGCCGAACAGGCCCACTATGCGCCAGGCCGGGCCGGGCGGGGGGATGTCTGGCCGCACGGCTGGGTCCCCCTGGGCGCTGGCCCGCTGCGCCCGGAGCCACAGGTAGGTGGCGAAGGTCAGGCCGAACACGCTCAGCACCAGATAGGTGACCCAATCGGCGAAGTTGGTGGCCCGCAGGATGCCCACCGCCAGCGCGCCCAGCGCCAGCGCCAGCCCCGCCTCCAGCCGCCCCCGCCGGACCCGCCCGGCCCCCAGCACCTCGTTCAGCAGCCACACGATGACCAGCAGCGTCAGCGGCAGGGCGATGGCGTGGGCGTGGGGGTCGCCGTACAGAAAGGTGAAGAAGGGGATCTCGTTGATGGCATTGCCGGTGTGGATCATCACGCGGGTCGGATTCCACATCCACCACCCCGTGTCGATGGGCAAGGCCTGCCCGCGAAACAGCGCGCCCACGCCCTGCAACACGGCCAGGATCGAGGGCAGGAAAGGCCCGCCCCCCCCGGAGACCTGGCTGCCGCCCCCGGCCCTGGCCAGCCCGTCCAGCAGCACGCGCAGCTCGTCCAGGTTGCCCAGCACCACCGCCAGCAGTATGGCCCCCACGCCCGCCACCCAGGGGTTGCCCAGCCGCATGCCGGGCGAGCCATCCGCTCGCCTGCGGCGCAGGCCGGCCGCCAGGTTGAAGGCGGCGGAAAACGCCCCCATGCCCGTCAGGGAGAACAGCGTCGCCATGATCAGGTTGTAGCCCACCGCCGGCACAATCCCCAGCAGCTTCACCGGCGTGCCCACCAGCACGAATCCGAAGTAGTAGTAGTTGATGTACCCCCCCGCGTACCACGGGTTATACGGCGGGAAGACCGTGCTCCGCAGCACCGCGTTGAAGTAGGCGAAGTCCATCGGCTTCTCGCCCCCAAACCGCGTGTGCCACAGGTCGGGGTTGCCCCAGCGGATGGCCAGGAACACCAAAAAGAGCAGCAGGGCGATCCCCTCCAAGATCAGCAGCCGCCGCCACTGACGGCGCAGATACGCCCCCAATGCCGCTCGCTGCCGCCAGGCCAGCGCGCCGCTCAGCAGCGCCAGGCCGCCCATCAGCGCCAGGATGCCCCCCGCCGACCACGTCTTGAAGCCCAGGCTGGCCCCATACCACGCCAGCCAGGAGACGACCAGCAGCCCGGCCACCTTGGCCACCGGGTAGGCGCGGTCCTCCAGGGCCGGCAGCAGGGCGTACAGCGTCGGCCACGCGGCCCACCCAAACAACACCAGCACCCCCCACCAGGCCGCCACGGCCAGCCCCTCGCTGCGGTTGACCGGGGAGTCCACGTCAAACAGCGCCGACCACGTTCCGCCCGCCAACTGAACCTGGCGCAATGGCTCCGGCAGCATCAGCGCGGTGGGCGCGCGGCTGGCCTGCGGGGCCGTCCAGGGAACCACGCCGACGATCGCGCCCGGATCGGCCCACACCTCCAGGCCGGAGGCCGAGGCCAGGGCCACCTCCCCCAGGATGCGCGCCACAGCCTCCCGGTCGTAGTCCGCCGTCTTGCGGAAGACGAAAACTGTGGGGTGGTCGTAGACGTGGAAGGCTTCCTCCGCCTCCCACTCGTTCAGCCACCAGGGCGCGTCGTGGGTGGGCAGCACCTGGTCGGGGAAGGTCAGCCCGCCGATCCGGAAGCTGGAGCTGAAGGTCCGCACCAGCTCAAAGCCCAGCTCGCCGCTGAACAGGGCCTCGTAATAGCGCAGGCTCAGCGGGAAGCGCATCGGCAGGCGGGAAAGCGAGTCGTAGAAGCGGTTGCTGCTGATGGTCAGGTAATCGGCCTGGTCCAGCACGCGCAGCATCGTCTCCCGCTTGTCCTCGGTATCCTCCGCCGCCATGAACAGCTCCAGCCCCTGGTAGTAGCCCATGCCGAACCCGTCGATGCCAACGCACTCATGGACCGAGACCAGCCCCGGCGGCGTCTCTGGTGTCCACCGCTGGCCGGGCGGCATGGCGCACACCTTGGTGGGGACCGCGTCGTCCCACGGCCCTTCCGTGGCGATGGCCGCCCCCGCCACGATGAACGGCGCGCCGGCCTCGGCCCGTGTCCGCAGTTCGTAGCTGCGCCCCGCCACCAGGCTAACCGGCGCATCCAGCGGGATGTCGTAGGCCGATCCTAGCGGCCACGCCCCCTGGCTGAAGTCGGCGGCTATCCTCCCCTCCCCGATCAGGCGCTCCTCCTGCGCGTCCCACAGGCCGACCCACAATCGTTCTTCCTCCGGGTCCTGTAGCGGGTCGCCCAGGTGCGCCGCGTGGACGTGCGTCACCGTGCCGCTTATGGGGGCCGTGAAGTACGCCGGAACGGTCCTGGCGCTCCCGTAATAAGTGGCCTCCTGCCGGTAGAGGATCGCCACGCCCTCCACGGTGAACGGCGTGCCCGCATCCGCCCGCAGTTGCAGGGCGTAATCCCGCCCCGCGCTCAGCCAAAACGGCGTCTCAAACTGGAGCTGAAACGCGCGGCGGGGCGACCGCTCGCTGTTCTGCCCCACGCCCTGGTCAGGCTGTGCCCCCTCCCCGGCCAGGTCGGGCGTCAGCACCACCTCGCGCAGCAGACGTTCCGCCTCCGCATCCCACAGCCCCAGCCACAAGGTCTCCATCTGCATGTTCTGCGGCTCCGTGCTCACAATGACGGACAGCCCCGCCACGTTGTAGGCCAGGGGCACGGTAAAGGGCACGGAATCGGTCTGCCCGTCCTGGAAGTAGCGCGTCGCCTCCCGCATCACCTCGAACTCGTGCGTCACGCGGTCGTTGGGCAGGCCCAGGTTGACCAGGTGCGTCGAGCCGTCGGGCGCTTCGATGGTGAACGAGTAGTCCGCCGGGACGTTCTGCAGGAACCAGTGGGAGGCCTGTACGCGGGTCAACTGCCGCGTGTAGATGCGGGTGAAGGCAAAGCCCCACAACAGCGTGAAGCCGGCCACCACCGCCAGCAGGCCGCCGCTGAGGGCCAGCCGGGCGCGCGCCCTGCCCGCCGGACGCCCCTCCAGGCCCCGCCACGCCCGACGAACCAGCGTGACCAGCGCCCAGGCCGCCAGCAGGATCAGGAAGGGGTAGAGCGGCATGTAGTAGCGCATGGACATCACCCAGCCGCCGCCCTGCCAGCCGTAGTAGAGCAGAATCCACACCACCGGCAGCAGGTGGCGGGTCCAGTTGGGGCGCGCGCGCACCACCCGCCAACCCGCCCACAGCCACGCCCCCCAGGCCGTCAGGCCCAGCGGCAGCCCCATGCCCCACATCACCATGTTCCACCAGGAGAATACATACGGCACGCGCGAGGTCCATTGATAGTTCGGCGGAAAATCCACCTGCCCGGAGACCTGGCTGCGCACCGTCTGCATCTGCTGCCACCAGTCCATGTTGGGCAGGATGCCAAAGATGCCCGGCCCGCTGAAGGCGTAGGGCTGCGCCACCCGGAACACAATAAAGGAAAGGGCGGCGGCCAGCAGCAGCCCCCCACCCTCCCGCGCCCACATTGCCTGCCGCTTCAGGCCGGGGTAGCGCACGTCGAAGGTCGGCAGGACGCGAATCAGCGCCGCCAGGGCCAGCACCACCGCCAGCGGAGCCACGTTGATGCGGCTGGCTACCGCCGCCCCCAGCGCCACCCCAAACCCGGCGTAATTGCCCGCTCCCCCCTCGTCCAGCACGCGCACGGCAAACCAGAATGCGATCACCACCGGCAGCGTGGACGGGGCGTCCATCGTCCAGAAGTGGGAAAGCTGCACCGGCAGCACCGCCCCGGCGTAGAGCGCCGCCGCCAGCAGGCCCACCCAGCGGTTGTAGAGCCGCCGCCCGATCAGGAAGATGAAAAAGAGCGAGGTCAGGTCGGCCAGGGCCGATACCGTCCGCCCCACCAGATGCACCCCGTTGTAGCCCGCCCAGGCCGGGTCGCGGGCCAGGTCCGCCACCACGCCGCTGGCCGCCTTGACCACGAAGAGCGGCAGCGTGCCGTACACGTAGAAGCCGAAGCCCCGGTTGTTGGGGTTCAGCCCGCTCTCGTGCGTGTTGAAGTACTCGCCAATGCCGGATACCGGCTGCAAGCGAGAGACCACGTCCGTCAGAAAGCGCTCGTCCGGGTGCAGGTGGGTGAAGTCATCCCAGTTCTGCCCCACAAACCGCAGATAGGCCGCGAAGCCGATGATCGCCACCAGCAACACGGCCAACAACGCCTCGCGCCAGCCCACGCGCAGCCGCGCAGCGCTCACCGGCCCTGCCGATGCGGCTTCCGCCTGGCGCTCCTCATACACAGGATGGTCGACCATGCTCGAAATCTGCTCGCGTCAGACTACAAAACCATACACCGCCAGCCATCCCTTTCCTCACGGCAGGTGCGCTCATTCCTGCCCCTCCGTAGCATCCTCGGCCAGGAAGGCGTGCAGCCATTCCTCGCCCGGCGGCGGCGCAATGTACGTGTAAAAGTCCTTCACTTCCATGCCCGTGGTGTGCAGAACGGAATGGCCCGCCGGGAACCAGCGTTGCAGCACTTCGGGCGTCTCTTCGTCCCGGATGGTGTAGAAGAACAGCACCGCCCGGTCCGGGTCAAAAGCGTATGCGGTCCCCATGTTGTCGCGTATCTTCTGCGGCAGGTCCTCCAGCGCGATCAGGCCGTTGGGCCAGTCGATCCGCCCGCCCTCGATGCCGATGGCCCGGTGGTCGAACCAGTACGGGTAGGCCACCATAAAGGCGTTGCCGTAGCTGCCGTCGCTCTCCGCAAAGCCGCGCAGCACCCGCCCGGCCACCGTATACGGCAATGAGGCGATTCGATAGCGCTCCACGTACTCCCCAAAATACAGGTTATGGTTGTAGCCGAACGCGCCCAGGGCCAGGGCTGTGGCCAGGGCAGCGCTCACCGCGCGCGTGCGCTGGCCTGCAAAGACCTGCTCCAACCGGCAGAGCGGGAACACCAGCCCATACGCCGCCACCAGATAGACCAGGGGCAGCGCGCCGCTGGTGCGGGTGGCGCTGGGGTTTTCCACCGGAAAGGCGATGGACAGGGCCGAGGGCAGCAGCATGATGAAAATGGCGGGCAGGATCAGCCAGTCCACCATGTCCCGCCGCCGGACCATGCGCTCCAGCCAGGCCGCCAGCCCCAGGATCAGCAGCGATCCACTGAAGGGGTCCATCGCTGGCTCGTTCGGCACGCCGTTGATCCAGGCCACGTCGCCCTTCCAGTTGAACATAAGCAGGGCGTTGCGGATGTTGGTCCCCAGCACGGACAGGTTGGCCTGTAGCGCGTTCAGCCGGTCCTGCAGGGTGGCGTCGCGCTCCACCAGCGCGCCGGTCTCCGGGTCGGTCTCGATGATCACGTCGTCGCCCAGGATGCGCCCCTCCGTCCGCATCCAGAACAGGTTGGGGAACTCCAGCATAAAGCGCCCCAACGGCACGAAGATCGCCCCGGCCACCAGCACCAGCGCCAGCAGGTTGGCCACGTAGCGGCGGCGGTCCGCCCGCGTCCGCGCCCGGAAGAGGAAGGCCAGCCCCACCCCCAGCGCGATCACCACCGGGATCATGCGCACGGCCTGGTAGCAGTACAGCCCCACGCCCAGGGCCAGGCCCGCCTTCAGGAAGTCCGCCCGCCGGTTGTGGCGCATGCCGCGCGCCAGGTAGACCATCACCAGCGCCATGATCAGCGGCGTGAGCACGATGCGCAGCGCCAGCCGGGAGAGCGCTACGTGCCAGTAGCTCACCGCCACCAGCGCCGCCAGGGCCAGCCCCACGGCGTTGCCCAGCCCGCGCTCCTCCTCGCCCATCAGCTCGCGCCCCATCCACCACAGCACGGGGATGGTCAGCAGCCCCTCCAGGACCGCCACCCACTTCAGCGTGATGAACTGCATACCCAGGCCGCTCAACTGCGAGAAGACGGCCACCAGGTACATCTGGAGGCCTTCCCGCCCGCCGTTGTTGGGGAAGAAGACCTGGTGCGTGCCGTCCAGCACGCGCTGCGCATCCAGCAGCTTCTCCACGTGGTCGCTGGTCATCTCCGGCGGCACGGCGGCCAGATTCGCCAGCCGCAGGTAGGCAGCCAGCGCCATGATCCCCACCAGCGCCAGCGCCGTCCAGGACAGGCGAACCCGAAGCCCGCTCCGCAGCAGGTTCGTCCATTGGGCACGGCGCGCCTCCACCCACAGGGCCAGGTCAAACTCCGGCGGGGCCAGCACGGCCAGCCACACCACGACGCTGCTGACCCACACGAACACGCCGAAGCTGGTGAAGGTGTTGTTGCTGTTGAAGACAAACGCCGCCAGCGACAGAAGAATCCCCAGCGCGGCCAGGGCCAGTCGGGCCGCGTGGGCCTGCGCCCAATCGAGCGGGGCCAGCCGTTGCCGGGCCGCCTGCACACGCCGCTCGATCTCGGCTTCCAGGTCGGCTGCCCGGCCTGCCGCCGCCTCCTCAGAGGCCGCCACAGAGGGACGCTGCTGCCACCACGCCAGCAGCGCGTCCCGGTGCCACACCATGCCGGCAGCCAGCCACAGCAGGAACCCCGCCAGCAGCCAGGGCGCGCCTGCCGCCAGTTCGACCTGCTCGGTGCGGTTCTCGCCGGAAACCAGCAGCGCCGATCCCAGCAGAGCCAGGAGGAAACCGCCCCCCATCAGGGCCAGGCAGACCAGCCGCGCGCTGCCCTGTGCGGCCACCAGTTGCGCCCACCACGCGCCAAGGGACTCGGCATACCCCCCCGCCCCGGCAGCCGACAGGGTGGGGACACCGCGTCCACGCAACGGCTCACCCCGCTCCATCGGCTCTGCGCGGGGCAGGGCTGCCTCCCCACCCTGCGGCTCAATCGTGTCCCAAAAAGCCCGCCAGGTCGCGCGCGGCGCGCGCAGGCCCAGGGCCAGCGCCTCCCACAGCGTCAGGTCCGCGAAGGTCCGCTCCCCCGCCGGGCGGTCATCGCCCGGATGCCTGCGCCCTTCGGCGGAGCGGTCGAGCGCTTCCTCCCCTGCCGGAGCCGGACCTTCCGGCTGCGGCTCAGGCGCGCCGCGCTCGTCCCCGCCCTCGGCAGCGGATGCATTCTGCCAGTCGCCCGTCATCCGTCCCTCTTCCGGTGGCACGCTGCTCATCCCGGCTTGCGTCCCTTGATGCATAGATTCACGGTGGAGCGGCCCTCCGGCTCGTTCAGCCTGTTCAGCCGGTCGATGCTGTTGAAGACGGCCAGGCCCAGGTTAACCGGGTTCCACAGGCTGCCGTCGTTCTTGTGGAAGGTCGTGCGGTCGGCGGCGTTGGCCAGCCGCTCCGGCAGCAGCCCGCTCTCCAGCAACGGCTTGCCCAGGCCATAGACGATGTTGTGGCTGAAAGGAAAGCTGTAATGGGTGAAGGCCCGCTCCTGCTCGATGACGAAGCCCGCCGCCTGCACCGCCCGCCGGAGCTGCCCTCGCTCGTAGAGCCGCACGTGGTTGGCCCAGATGCCCGCCAGCGGCCCCCTGGCAATGTGGACGCCGAACAGGCCCTCCAGCGTCTTGTTGATGGGGTCCCACAGGAAGGGGTAATTGGCGTTGGGCACGGTGATGGCCACCACCCCGCCCGGCTTCAGCACGCGCCACACCTCGCGCAGACCGGCCACGTCGTCCTCGATGTGCTCCAGAATCTCGGAGAGGATCACCCCGTTGAAGTGATCGTCCGGGAAGGGCAGCCGATACAGATTGCCCTGCACCAGCGTCACATCCTCCAGATGCCCCACGTTGCGCGCCGCCTTACGGATGATCGGCCACTCCAGCTCCAGGCCCACCAGCCTGGCCCGCCCCACATGGCGGAACATATTCAGGTAGAAGCCGCGCCCACAGGCGCAATCCAGGATGACATCCTCATCCTGCGGATCGATCCACTCAAAGATGGTCCGCACCCGCTTCTTGAAGGCCATGTCCGCCTCGTTGCGGGTCATCAGGGCCAGCGTTTGCTCATCCACCATGCGCTTCACGACCTCGACCGCTGGCATGATCCCGGAACAGCCGCTCGTAACGGTCCACCGTCTCCTGGAAGCTGAACACGCGCCCGATCGCTGAGCGCGGACGCCGGAAGGCCGCCGGGTCCCTCAGAATCTCCAGCACGGCGCAGCCAATCGCCTGGTGGTCCCCCGGCGGCACGATCAGCCCCATGCCGGTCTCCCGCACCGGCACGCGCCCGCCGGGGATGTCCGTCATCACCACCGGTGTCCCGCACAGCATGGCCTCCACCTGCACCAGCGCGAAGCACTCCGTGTCACTCGGCAGCACCAGCACGTCGCACGCCGCGTAGAAGTTCGCCATGTCCTGCTCGTTGGTCAGCACGCCCAGGAAGATCAACTGGTCACCGTACTGCCGCACCAGCGCCTGGTGCCGCTCCCACGTGTTCTCGTAGGGGATGTCGTACTCGCCCGCGAAGACGATCCGCGCGTTGGGGTGCTCCCGGTTGATGATCTCCAGCGAGCGGATCAGGAGGTCGGGCCGCTTCTCCTCGACGAAGCGACCGGAGTAGCCGATCACCGGCCCGCCCTCCAGGGACCACTGCGCCCGCAGCTCGGCCACGCGCTCCGGCTGCGGCTCAGGGATGCGGATTGGCGGATAGATCACAGAGACTTTGTCGCGGAAGGGCATCAGGTAGTAGGAGTGATCGGCGTAGTCCTCGCTATAAGCGACCAGGGCCGCCGCCCTCCGGGCCATGTAGGCGTAAAACTTGTACGTCACCCAGGTGATGACGGCATTGAGCAGCCCCCTGGGCAGCACCAGGTCGCCGTGGTGCGTCGCCACGACCGGCTTGCCCAGCAGCTCCGCCAGAAACGCGATGAGCGCCGTCTCTGCCGTCGGCGTGCTCACCCACACCACATCATGTTGGGCGATCAGTGCCGCCACCGCCCACGGGTAAGCGGGCATGATCATCCCCCGGCTGACGCGAATCGGCGCCCACAGCCGAATCACGCGCACGCCGTTGATCACCTGCTCGTCTCGCGGCAAATCCATCCGGTAGCGGGCCGTCAGCACGGTCACCTCGTGGCCGCGCCGGGCCAGCTCCTCCGCCACCCATTGAATGTACAGCGTATACCCCGTGCGATGGGGGACATAATACTGCAAGGTAATCAGAATCCTCAGGCGATCCGGATTTTCGCCATGCTCCATGGCTAAATCGCTATCCTTCTGGCAACAGAGGCGCTCGGCACGGGCTACTCCAGCAGGCCCGGAGTCGGCGCTGGCCGCAGATTGCGCGCCCCACGCACAACCTGCCCCAGCGTCACCCCCTGCTGCAACAGGCCCAGCACGCCCAGCAGGGTATAGACGCTCAGGTTGGTTGCATGCAGGACGATGGCGAAGGCCACCGCCGCGCCCTCAGGCTGGCCAAAGCCGGTCAGGCTCAGGGCCATCACCACCCCCGCCTCGTATGGCCCAACCGCGCCCGGCACGTAAGGCACAGACACCGCCAGAGCGGCCATCACGATGAACATCAGCACGGCGGGCCAGGTGGGCTGTGGATAAAAGGCATACAGGAGAATATACCCGGCCAGGATCGAAAATCCCCACGAAATGCCGGACCAGAAAACGGCCCGGAAGACGCCGCGCCAGAAGGTCAGCGGTTGCAACCCATCAATAAAGCGCCCCACTGCGCCGTGCAGAGACCCAGGGCGCAGCAGCGGCAGCCACCGTTCAGCCTGACTCAGGATGCGGAAGGCCCATTCCCGCCGCCGGGCGATGACGCTCAACACCCCAATCCCTGCCAGCGCCCCCACGCCCAACGTAACCCCGGCGGTCGTCACCGCCGCAGGGACGGGCAGGGTGACCAGCACAAGACCCAACATGCCCATCACGGCCAGCAGGTCGAGCAGGCGCTCCACCAGAATCGTGCTGAGCGCCGTAAAGGCGGGGATCGGCGGGGCTGCCTGCGTGGCCAGGAAAATGCGGGCCACCTCGCCCAGCCGGAAGGGCAGCGCGCCGTTCAACAGATAGCTGATGTTGAGCACGCTGAAAGCGGGCAACAGCGGCAGGCGGTCCATCAGCAAGGCGCGCCAGCGCACGGCGCGCGTGACATGCCCGATGACCAACAGCGCAAACGCAGGGAGCACAAATCGATAGTCGGCCTCAGCCAGCGCGCTGCGGACTCGCTGCAAGTCCACGCCGGTCAGGATCAGGGCCAGCGTCAAAAGGCTGATGCCGATGCCCAGTAAAATACCGTAACGCCGTCTCATCAATTTCCATTCATCCCAAAACAACCAGCCATTATAGCATGACGCCTGTCCAGCGCGCATATGCGTTTTGTTCAGAATTTCATATGGTCAAGGGGGGAGGCCCGGCGACGGCATCAGCGCCCGCACCCATGCAACACATCTTGACAGCCCCGCGCAGCCGCCCTATAATGACGGACGTAAACAGATGATGCGGGTATAGTTCAGCGGTAGAACGTCAGCTTCCCAAGCTGAATGTCACGGGTTCGAATCCCGTTACCCGCTTGGGGAATCAGAGGGGTCAGATACCCTTTGGGTTCTCAGCAGCGAGGCAGCAGTTAACGGCGTAGCTCAGGGGTAGAGCGGGGCACAGGCCCAGGTCGCCGGTTCGAGTCCTGTCGTCGCTATGTTCGCATCAGGTCGGGCCATCTCAATTTGTGAGGTGGCCCGGCTTTTATTCCCCCCTTTTTCATCATCCTCCTCGATGAAGTGCAAGATGTCAACCTCGAAGTAGTCCGCGATCCGCTGGATGCTGCGCCAGCCCCAGCCGTAGCTTCACCATCTCAGAGCCAGGCCAGCGGGCCACCGCCGCCTCCTTCGCTTTCCGCTCGCCCCCAGGCGCAAGCTGGCCGAGGAGCGCCAGGAAGCCTTCAACCGGATCGCCGCCGAAGCGCTGGCCCGCCTGGCCCAGAACATCCTGCGCTGGCCCCTCGCCCCGGAGACAGACCGCCGGTCCGGCGACTATCTGTGTTCTCAGGGCGGCCCAAACGGGCTGTCCGGGTAGTCGTCGAACAGAGCGCCCATCGAGTCCCAGAACAGGTCCTCTTCTTCCCTGCTGCGGAAGTGGCGTTTGTTATAGTAGTTGCCCGCGCTGTCACGGCCTATCTCGTGGTTTGGGCTTGTCAGAACTTGACAACAAACCAGAAGATGACAGCCAAGACAGCGAAGTAAACCGCCAGCAAAAAGCAATCCCCGAACATTTCCGTCTTCTCCGCGTTTCGTTTTTTGGGTTCCGCGCAAACGGGAAAATCCCGTGCTGCGCCAGGTCGTAATGCCCTTACGGGCATGAGAGGGATTCCGATCAATTGCTTATGCGCGGCGGTGGCAATGCGGCAGAGGTCCGTCGTAATGCCCTTACGGGCATGAGAGGGATTCCGATAAGTCCAGCGCTTCGGTTGTGGACGCGCTGGAAGCTGGGGTCGTAATGCCCTTACGGGCATGAGAGGGATTCCGATCAGGTTCAGCGCCTGCCGCCGCCCGCCGCAATGACGCGGAGGTGAGTCGTAATGCCCTTACGGGCATGAGAGGGATTCCGATGGCGGAGATGGGAGTCCGCTTCACCCCCGAGCAGTTGGGGGGGGGGTCGTAATGCCCTTACGGGCATGAGAGGGATTCCGATTGGGCCTGTACGGATTTCTTGTGTTTCTCGCTCTCCATCTCCGTCGTAATGCCCTTACGGGCATGAGAGGGATTCCGATCGCGAGAGTTCTACGAACAGGTTTACCGCCTGGCCAGGGTGGCTGGGTCGTAATGCCCTTACGGGCATGAGAGGGATTCCGATTTCGTTTTCATCATTGTTATCGCCACCGTCGTTAAGGTGGGTCGTAATGCCCTTACGGGCATGAGAGGGATTCCGATAGTATACGCAGACTGCGCCTGGTGGTCGCGCAGGCTGAGTCGTAATGCCCTTACGGGCATGAGAGGGATTCCGATAGTTCACGTTGCTGTTACTGGGTTGGCCTCGACTCTCGGGGGTCGTAATGCCCTTACGGGCATGAGAGGGATTCCGATCAGGTGGCGGCGGTGAAGCGGGGGCTGGAGGAGGTTGCCCAGTGTCGTAATGCCCTTACGGGCATGAGAGGGATTCCGATGTTTTTAACGTTCTCCAGGTCCTAGTTGAGCGCTACGAGTTGTCGTAATGCCCTTACGGGCATGAGAGGGATTCCGATGCCCCTGGGCGACTCCGGAGGCCCTGTCCATGAGGGCCAGAGGTCGTAATGCCCTTACGGGCATGAGAGGGATTCCGATGGGAACGGGGAGATCGTTGTAGAGTCGGCCCTCGGTTGTTTCAGTCGTAATGCCCTTACGGGCATGAGAGGGATTCCGATATTTCCGAGCTCCTTGAGGAGCTCGGAATTTCAGTAGTCACTGTCGTAATGCCCTTACGGGCATGAGAGGGATTCCGATTTTCAAGATAACCGAGGGCTGTGGACTAGGCCTAGAGGTCTGTCGTAATGCCCTTACGGGCATGAGAGGGATTCCGATCCGCCGTTGACCGCCTGCTGGACAAAGGCTGGATCTGTCGTAATGCCCTTACGGGCATGAGAGGGATTCCGATAATATGACTTCGACGAGATGGGGGAACCCCGTCTCTTTAGGTCGTAATGCCCTTACGGGCATGAGAGGGATTCCGATGGAGACCGGCTACAACTTCACCCACGAGCAGTTAGCGTGGGTGGAGCGTCGTAATGCCCTTACGGGCATGAGAGGGATTCCGATGGCGAATATAACTTCGAAATGGGGGAACCCCATCTCTTCAGAGGGTCGTAATGCCCTTACGGGCATGAGAGGGATTCCGATGGGGGCAACCGGTAAAGACCACAACGTTCACTTCGTTTAGGTCGTAATGCCCTTACGGGCATGAGAGGGATTCCGATACTGGGATCCCGATGTAAACCAAACTTCCGAGGTCCCCGACATGTCGTAATGCCCTTACGGGCATGAGAGGGATTCCGATCGTACCCACGAGATTACATTCAACGTCCGGCGTTTTGTCAAGTCGTAATGCCCTTACGGGCATGAGAGGGATTCCGATACTGGGGCTAGAAGTTTGGGATACATCGGGGTCCCACTGGGAGTCGTAATGCCCTTACGGGCATGAGATGGATTCCGATAGTACGCGAGTACTATTTTTGGCCCCAATTTGGCGTCGATTCACCCCTTTTC
>FWPU01000353.1_pt1 | contig 147838 bp, 156 predicted proteins | sample 2228361 | NCBI WGS metagenome assembly FWPU01 (sample SAMEA103939777, study PRJEB20133) | metagenome | reverse complement strand
GACAGTTGGTTTTTCGGGTGTTACAGTTAGTTTGAGTGGTCAGGTGAGTAGGACGACGACAACAGATGCGAATGGGATGTATGAGTTTACCTCTCTTCCGCGGGGGGAGTATACGATCACGATTACTGAGCCTAATGGTTACAAGGCATATCCCTCAGTGAGTAAGCAGCAGACTATTATTCAGAATGAGACTCAGAGGAACTGGAGGAATGATTTTGGGATCAATCGAGTGTATAGCATAACGGGTAGAGTTTATGCTGATGCTAATCAGAATGGGAGTTATTCCTCAGCTGATGATGTAGCGATGGTTAATCAGAGTGTGACTTTAACAGGAAGTAGTTCAGCAAGTGTTGCTACTGACTCAAATGGGGTATATACTCTTAGTAGGCTTGAGCCAGGAGAGTATTTTGTTACTACTACACCACCTAGTGATTATACAGTGTTGACATCCTTGCCTTTGCGGGTGGTAATCACTTCTTCTGATGTTGCTAATCAGGATATTCGTTTTTATGGTAAGTATACGATCTCAGGGGTGGTGTTTGTTGATGAGGATGATAGTAAGACGAAGAATGGCTCTGAGCAGAATTATCCAGCAAATCCTCAGATAAGTGTGAGTTCTTATCCTAGTGGTGCTCCTATTCCTCAGGTTATTAACAATGTGGATGGATCCTATCAGGTAACAGGACTTATCTCAGGTGAGTATACAGTGGTGTATAGTGCTTTGCCTGCTGGATATTATGTGTTTCATCCTCGACCAGCAATTTATGCTCCCAGAGTAGGTACAGGGTGTGCTCCTGCACCCCAGTCACCAGGAGGGAGCTGTGATGCGAGTAATAATATAGTTGATCTTAACTTTGCAATTAAAGCTGGTGAGCCTTGGATGCAAGCGTATGGTGTGGATGTGAGATTTGATCAGGGGTTAAATGATCCTGTGCCGCCTGCACCTAATGCTGCTTGTGGTGGTGCGTATGTGATCTTACCAGGCAGTGGTGGTACTCCGGGTGTTGGGTTTAGTGGAGATCTGACACCTAAGCTTAATTTGGGGAGTATCTCTTCTTTGGGTTGGCTGGTGGGTGGTGTACAGTATCCATCCTTGTTTAAGCCAACAAGAGCTAAGGTGATAAGAACAGCCTATGGTTATCTGATGTTTAATGTTGGTCGGAGTAATGTGCGTACTGTTAATCTCTCTTCTGTTTGTGATCCTGCTAACTGTACATTGCCTCCCTCTTTGGCATCGGGTATTTATACTGCAACAGGCAATGTTAATCTCAATGCTTTTACCTTTCCTGGTAATCGGGACTATATCTTCCTTATTGATGGTAATTTGAGAATTAATGGACAGATTAGAGTTCCTACTACCTCAACAGCTACATTCTCTGTATCTCAGGATATACTCATTGATGGTAGTGTAGGCAGTCCTCCTTCCTGTCCTCCTCCTGCTGTTGGATCTTCTGATCTGGAAGGTTTTTACAGTGCAGATCGAAACTTTATCGTTGAGAGTTCTACTCAAACTAACTGTTCTGCTGGTGTGATAGATAAACAGCTGAATGTTCAAGGAGCAATTGTTGTAGATGCGGGACAGAGAACACCAGGCGGAACCTTTACCAACAACAGAACCTTCTGCACCCAAAACATTGACTACCCCTCCTTCACCCTCAGAGCTAGACCTGATTTCATCCTTAATGCCCCTGAGTTCATCAAACGCGAAAACTTCATCTGGGAAGAAGTAGCACCCTAAACTTAATTCCTAGTTTGCTTTTCCTTATTTAAAATTAATCTGATTAAAAAGACTTTGCAAAGTTATTTCTTCATCAGATACTCTACAGTTTAAAGTATTGATATAACTTTACGGCTTGTTTAAAACATTGTTTTTGCTTATACTGACTATATGATCCGTCTTGCAATCAATGGTTACGGGAGAATAGGGAGAATAGCACACCGCGTCATTCTACAAAAACATACAGATACGATTCAGGTAGTTGCTATCAATGCTGGTTCATCAACTGATCTTAAGGGATGGATGTATCTTCTAAAATACGATTCAGTATATGGACCTTTGTCTTTGCCTCTATCTGTGAAATTACTAGATCAGCCAAAAAAAGATATGCTGGGATATTTAGTAATCAATAATCAAGAAATACCGATCTATTCTCAAAAAGATCCCTCACTTCTTCCCTGGCAAGAGCATCAGGTTGATGTTGTTATTGAGTCAACAGGTGCATTTCGCAAAACAGCAGATCTTAAAAAACATCTTGACGCTGGTGCAAAAGCAGTTGTGCTTTCTGCGCCGCTTAAGGATGAGGTAGCACCGACTATTGTTATTAGCGTTAATGAAGATCTCTACAGAGGGGAAAAGATCATCAGTAATGCGTCCTGCACTACTAACTGTATTGCTCCTGTTGCGAAGATCATTGATGAGACATTAGGTATTGAAAAAGCTATGATGACCACAGTTCATGGTTATACATCAGATCAACGATTGCAAGATGGTGGCCATAAAGATTATAGACGAGCTCGAGCAGCAGGACTGAATATTGTCCCGACATCAACAGGTGCGACAGAAGCAGCTGCTAAGACTCTCCCCTCATTAGAAGGAAAATTTAAGGGACTTGCTCTGCGTGTTCCTGTACCGGTTGGTTCATTATCAGATTTTACTTTTTTGGTAAGCAGGACGACAACAGTAGAAGAGGTTAACGATATTTTCCGTCGTGCGGCTCTCTCTGCTTCGTATAAAGGAATACTTGATGTAACAGAAGATCCATTGGTATCCAGCGATATCATTGGCAATCCTCATTCATCTATTGTAGATCTTAGCTTAACACAGGTTGTTGGAGGTAACATGGTAAAAGTTGTTGCTTGGTATGACAACGAATATGGATACGCAAATCGTTTAGTTGAAGAAGCCCTCATGGTAACTAGTTAACATTTGATATACTATTCCACTATGAATACGATTGATCAACTCAACATTTTTCAAGAAATTAAGGATCAAAACAAAAGAGGAGTTCTTTTAATTCTTACCGGACCAAGCGGTGCAGGCAAAGATACAGTCATAGCTCGTCTTATGGAGAAACATCCCGAGATAATAAAGATTGTTACTACCACTAGCCGCTCTATGCGTGAAAATGAAAGTGAGGGTAAACCTTATCATTTTATCTCTAGAGAGGAGTTTGAAGAACGTATCGCAGAAGGTGCCTTTTTCGAATGGGTGGAGTTCAGAGGAGAGCTTTATGGTACTGAGAAAAAAACGCTCCTTGAGGCACTCAATAAAGGAGTAACAGTTATTTGGAAGATTGAGACAAAAGGAGTAAAGAACATTAAAGAGAAAATTAAGCAGATGGTTCCTCGTGTTGCTTTTGTTTTTCTTACGGCTGAGAGTATTGATGCTATGAGAGAGAGAGTTTACCAGGATGAAGGCGCAGACGGTGCAAAAAAAAGATGGCATGAGCCATTAGTTGTTTGGGAAATGCGTCAGTTTACGGATTGTGATTATCTTGTTGTTAACAAGAATAGCAATCTTGATTCAGCAGTTGAGCAAATAGAATCAATTCTAGAAGCAAAACGGCTTGAAATTATTAAAGAACACCACAGCACAGCATAAAATTTGCAAAGCTCTCTTTATTGCTTTATTATTGCAGATAGTTATGTATCGCTTCTTAGTGGGATTATTTCTTATCTTGTATTTTTTTGCTACTTCTGTGAGTTTTGCACAAAATATTTCCTCATCATCGGCAAATTCCACTTCTTCATCAGATACTCAAAAGCAATCTATTGACTACACACTCCCATATCCGGGTATTCTTCCTGATAATCCGCTTTATCCTTTAAAAATGATTAGAGATAGGATTGTTCTTTTTCTGATTAATGATTCATCCAAACGCGCAGAGTATTACTTGCTACAAGCTGATAAAAGACTGCAGGCAGGAGTTTTTCTTTATCGCAAAGACCCACGTAAAATCTCATTAGCACTTGATACGTTGGGAAAAGCAGAACAGTATTTGTCCAAGGCAGTAAAAGAAGTGTCAAGAGCTAAACAGGAAAAGAAAGACGTAGGATGGCTTCTAGGTAAGCTTCAACAGGCATCTCTAAAACACGAAGAAGTTTTGTTACTTTTTGAGAGAAGTATTCCTAAAGAATATAAAAATAGAGTGCAGATTATCATAAAAAATACGAGGGAACATCAATCTACTGTGAATAAACTCATATCGTCATCATAATATTATCCATATCTTTTGAACACTATTTTTGAGAGGACTCCTAGTCTTTGTAAGAAAAAAGTTAGTTCTAAGGCTAATGATTTTTCAGAAAATTGTAATGATAAAGATTGATATCTTTCGTTATATTGACAGAAGATATATAGTGCCATATGATTTTTGAGGACACTAAATATATGTAATCTCAGTGAGGTTTGTTTAGATAGGTTTGAGTCTATGCATTGTCCATATTGCGGTAGTAGAGAATCAGAGGTAGTTGAGACGCGAGAGAGCGAGGATTTGGATGCAATTCGAAGGCGAAGAACGTGTGTTGTTTGTCAGAAGAGATTTACTACCTATGAGAGGGTAGAAACAATTAACCTTTTTGTCATCAAAAAGGATGGTAGAAGAGAACAGTTTGATCGCGAGAAACTAAAAAGAGGACTTTTAAAAGCATGTGAGAAAACAACAGTCTCTGTCGCTGAAATTGATAAGATTGTTAATGAGATTATTCGTGAGTTAAGAAGTGGTGAATCAGTTGAAGTACCCAGTCAAACACTGGGGCAACTGGTTGCAGACCATCTCAAGCGAACAAATAAAATTGCTTATATTAGATTTGCAAGTGTTTTTAAACGTTTTGTCGATGTTGAAGATTTTGAGAGGGAAGTAAAAAAGTTATTACACTAAAAGTAGAAAAAAGGTAAAAATCTTTAATTATTAGATTGTGATTTTTTAGAACTATGGCAACACAACTTGAAGGCATAAGAAAAAAAGTATTTTTAGATAGATATTCATTAAAAGATGAGCATGGCAATCCTCTTGAGAAAACCCCTGAGGAAATGTGGAAACGAGTAGCCAAAGGAATTGCCTCAGTTGAGAAGACAGCAGCACTTCGTAGTAAATGGGAGAAAAAATTTTACGATGTTATGGAAGGATTTAAATTCTTGCCTGGTGGTCGCATATTAGCAGGTGCTGGTACTGGATTTGACGTTACTTATTTTAATTGTTTTGTTATCCCTAATCCTCCTGATTCAAGGGGTGGAATAATGCAAAATCTTACTGAAATGATTGAGATTATGGCTCATGGAGGTGGGGTGGGTCTTAATCTCTCAGGACTTCGTCCTCGCGGATCCCGAGTTAAAAAGGTAAATGGATTTTCATCAGGACCTATTAACTGGGCAGAATTATATTCCTTAGCGACAAAAGATATTGTTCAGCAAGGAGGATCACGCAGAGGAGCGTTGATGTTAATGCTTCATGATTGGCATCCAGATATTGAAGAATTTATTACTGTCAAACAAGATCTGACTAAAATTAATGGAGCCAATCTCTCAGTTTGCGTCTCAGATAAATTTATGGAGGCTGTTAAAAATGATAAGGACTGGGATTTAATCTACCCTGATTTAGACGATCCTGATTATGATAAAGAATGGAATGGCGATATTGATGAATGGCAAGCAAAAGGACATAAGGTAAAAGTTTATAAAACCATCAAAGCTTCTTATCTTTGGAATCTTATTTGCGAAGCCGCATGGCGCTCAGCCGAGCCTGGACTCCACTTTCTTGAAAGGTCAAATAAACGTTCAAATACATGGTATTTTGAAAAATTGATTGCAACAAACCCGTGTGGTGAACAGCCGCTGGGTGCATGGGCTGTATGTAATTTGGGTGCAATGAATCTTGCAGCTTACGTAAAAGATGGAGAGTTTGATTATGAAAGTTTTGGTCAAGATGTACACGTTGCAATGCGTTTTATGGATAATGTCATTGATGAAACGCACTATTTCTATGAAAAGAATGAGAAAGTTGCTAAAGATATTCGTCGAACAGGTCTTGGGATATTAGGTCTTGCTGATGCTTTAATAAAAATGAAAGTTCGTTATGGTTCAGAAGAGTCAATACCCATTTTGCATAAGATCTTTCAGACTTTAAGAGATAATGCTTATATCGCCTCTGCAAATCTTGCAAAAGAGAAGGGACCATTCCCCAAATTCGATAAAGAGAAATATCTTGAAGGATACCATATTAAAAAACTTCCTGAAGAGATTAGGTCTCTTATTCGCAAAAATGGAATTCGCAATGCTGTACTTTTGACTATTGCTCCTACTGGAACAACAAGTTTATTATCAGGAGTTTCATCAGGTATTGAGCCTGTGTATGAGTTTGAGTTCATTAGACGTGATCGATTAGGTGAACACAAAATGTATCATCCTCTGTATGATGAATGGAGAAAAGCTCATCCAGGTGAGGAAAAACCCGATTATTTTGTCTCTGCTAATGATTTGACTCCAGAGGAACATGTTAGAGTGCAGGCAATAGCTCAGGAGTATATTGATTCATCTATTTCAAAAACTGTGAACGCACCCAATAAGCATACTGTTGAGGATGTTAAGAAACTTTACATGATGGCTTATGATTACGGATTAAAAGGAATTACCTATATGAGAGATGGCTCAAGACAAGGTGTTTTGAGTCGTGCTGATTCTGAGCAAAAGAAAGAAGAGGTGTCCAAACCTGCTGTTCCCGTTACTCCTCGTGTTCCGCGTCCGCTCGTATTAAACGGAACAACATATAAAGCAGATAGCCCCATTGGTCGGATGTATGTCACCATAAATCACGATGAAAATAACCAGCCGTTTGAAGTCTTTATTACTAGCGGCAAAAGTGGATCAGACGTGATGGCTATGGCAGATGCTCTGGGTCGTATGATTTCTTTTGTTCTTCGTATCCATAGTCCTGTTCCTCCAAGAGAACGACTGCGAGAAATTGTTTCAGAACTAAGTGGCATCGGTGGTGCACGCAGTGTTGGATTTGGAGAGAATAGAGTTCGATCATTACCAGATGCAATTGCCAAAGTCTTGGCAAAACATGCAAATTTTAGAGTCAATGGCAAAGTAGAGGACAAAAGCGCCATAAATTCTTTTGCTAGTTCAGTTGCACAAAATACACAGACTAATGGATCTGCCTTACCTAATGGAAAAAGCAATGGTGAATCTTCTCTCAATCAGGTGTCATTTTTGACTAAAGTTGATCAAGTAGAAACAGATTTTCAAGGACAGCAGCTTTCTTTAGATGCTTCCAGATTGCCTGTAGAGACTCCACTATTACCCTCAACCAATCTTTTTGATATCTGCCCCAGTTGCGGTGCTGGAAGCTTTGCATATGAAGAAGGTTGTAAGAAATGCTATGCTTGTGGGTATAGTGAGTGTTAAGAGGAAAAGATCTTGAAGATTAGAACTAAATTAGAATGTTAGTTGTCTAGTTTTAATTATAGTAAATTTTGTTTAAAATTTGAGAGAGGTATTCGGCAAGCAGGGTGTAATTCCCTCTCAGTGCCGCTACTGTAAAGACAGAAAACGGATATCTCTAAGTTGATCCCGAGCAGGAATTTAGCAGATCCTTCTTGGGAATCAAGAAGGATTTTTTCTTATTCAACAAATTTAGACTGAATTTAATATTCAAAGACGAGTTGACACTCTATGAAAAAGACACTTTATTATGAACGTCCATCTAAAACAAGAAGAATAATACTTACATTTATAAGCGGTGTTCTTTTTGCAGGAATTGTTGTATTGATGATTATTTTTAACACTAATTAGCCTATTCTCTTTCACGTATTGTGTCTTGTTTATATTTTTTAATTTGCTCAACATGAGCAATTAAAAGGAGAAAAAATAATGCCTTTGTATACACGAACAGGTGATAAAGGAGAGACATCTCTTTTTGGAGGGAAACGCGTTCTCAAATCAGATGATCGCGTTGAAACTTATGGAACAATTGATGAGTTGAATAGCATATTGGGAATTGTTCTTGTGCAACTTGCATCTCGTCACTCTGAAGAAAAGAAAGAGTTAGTTAAAATTCAAAAAGACTTATTTTCTATAGGAGCTTATCTTGCTAATCCTTCAGCAGGATCTATGAAGCAGTTAGAGCAACGGGTTAAAGATTTCGAGAAAATAATAGATCAACAGACAGCTAAGATGCCTGTACTTAGAAATTTTATTCTTCCTGGAGGAGGAAAAGCAGGAGCAAGTCTTCACTACGCTAGAGCGGTCTGCCGCAGAGCTGAGAGAAAGCTTGTTGTACTTATGCAAAAGGAAAACTTGGATGCTTTAGTATTGAAGTATCTTAATAGGCTTTCAGATTTATTGTATAGTACTGCACGTTTTATCAATTACAAAGAAAAAAAGAAAGAGATAATTTGGACAAGTACCGGGTGAAGCATGTGTAATTCATGCGCTGTGCCGCAACTGTGATTTGGCAAGATTGGATGTCTTTTATTGTCAGACTATCTAATAAGCCAAAAAGCCAGATCCCCGTAATAAATCTTCCGAGCAGAAGTAAAGATTTACTCCTCGGAAAAGGAGTTTTTTTATGGCAAGAATAGAAGCTGATACATCAATCATTGCTAACAATAGAAATTTAATTCAGACTTTTTTTTCTGAGGGAACTAGCTTTTCCGTTAATCAAGACAGAGAAGTAATTAACAGGAGAAATCGTACTCTTAGTCACGATGAGGTGGTGACTGTTTATGACACCTCACCGCAAAATGCTCTCAAGCAATATGATGCTGATTTTGACACCAGGGCGTATCAAGAAATACTCAAAATGAGATTCTCTGATCCTACGGAATACACTAGAAGAAAAGAACAGCTTGATGCATACATAGACAAGAATCTCATAACTAGTATCGGAGAACGTCTTCAGGTTCTCTTAAGTAAAAGAACAGATAGAATTATTGATGGCAAAATATATCCTGCCAACTCTGAGGAACCCATGAGGGAGATTATCTTAAGAGGTATTGAATGGTGCAAAAAAAATGGTTCTACACCGCACGATCAATTAAGAGAAGAAGCAGAGCTTATAGGATTTGAAAAGATAGAGAAAGGATTAACTGATCCTGAGACTAAAGTAGGAACTACTTATCTATTTTTATCTCAACCAGGAGGAGAAGGATCGCAGTATCAAAAAAACTTTTATGATATTTTTACTCTAGCAGAGGAGAATGGAGAAAGGGTTGTTCAGTATAGGAGATATAGCTCTAGTCTTACTCAAAATGATGCTCTGGAAAGGCTTAGACAAATGAGGGGAATTGGAGAAATTCCTGAGGATCCTACAGATATTGATCTCTTAGCTCATCCGATTAGATTTGATCCCGAACATCATTTCAGTGACCCTGACGCAATTCATCAATTTTTACACGTTGATCATAATGCGTTATCAGAAAAAGAGTTTGAGGAGATTGTAGATATTTTTTCTCCCTATAGACGAAAATATATTGAGCTTTTATCAACTGATCCCAACAATATTAGAATGCGCAATCTTATACTCAATGCGATGTTAAACATCGCTGATGATGCTGAAAGACGAATTAGAAAGAGAAGACAGTATGGGAGGGAAGATATTTATCCTCGTCACTATAGCGCATCGAAGAGTGAGATTATGTTTTTTGGTACAAGACCCGTAGCTGCCAAGGATACAGGCTGTAGATTATCTTCTGGATTTTCAATAGGATCTTATGACATTATCAGTGGACCACTTGGTGCATATAGCGTATATGATATTGGATTTGCCCTCACACATCTGCGAGCTGAAGATGATCCCACTCTTTGTCGGTGTGAAGGAGCCTCTCCTCATTTTCATTGTCCCGGAAGTAGAACAATTGTAGAGAAAGATAAAGATGGTAGAAAAAAGACAAAAAAAATTGATTGTAAGTATAAGATTATTGTAGGATTGGGGATTGTTCGCTGTCCTAATTGCGGAGAACAGAAGAAATGTTAGTAGTGAGAACTTCTTTTACTATAGAGAATTGGTATTTAGAAATAACGTATAAAATTAAGAATAATAATAACTAAAATCATTGCCTCGAGGAGATAAATCTTCATTTACTATAGGAAGCTGTATCAATTTGTAATGTGTTGTTTGAGTAGCCTTCACATGATAAGATATAACATATGTCAGATGATCAATTTCTGCAAAAAAATCAACAAAACACAGCTGATTCGAATCAACTTCAAGAATCTAAGAATCAGGAAGGGAGTAGTTCTTTGTCTTCAGCGCAATATCCAGTAAGTGGGCCACTAAAAGAACACGCACCACTTGAGACACCTTCCGTAGAGTACATAAAACCGACAGAGGTAGAACCAACTCTTCATCCTGAAGTGAAAGAGGCAGGAGTGGAGATCTCACCTAATCTTGATCGTCCTCCTCTTACAGATGAACACCAACGTTTAGGCATAGAAAACGCTAAAGAATCAATTCCTGTTTCTGTGTCTCAAACACCCTCTGCTCAACTTCCTTACACTCAGGAGCAAATAGAAATGCTAAAGAAAAATACGAGCAAAGATGACTCCAAGCATTGGTTAGTCATTTTAATAGAATATCTATCCAAAAAACTGTCTTTAAACAATTCAAATCAAATTCAAAATCAGGAAAGGAGAGAGGTGTAAATATGTCGTTGGAATCATTAATGTTTTTATTTTTCGGTCTTATTTTTGGAATTGCGTTTCTAAGTCTTTTGTTTCTAGCTTTGGGGTATGCTTTTATTCTCTGGATGCGCAATAGAGGACGCGAGAGTGAGTCTTTGAACTCTGTTCTTCTTCAGGTATCTCTTCCGCGTGATAATGAGATTAAAATAGATGCTGCCGAACAACTTTTCTCAAGCCTATCATCACTCAGAAAGGGAGGCAAATTATCTTTTATTAAACCTCAACCTCATCTTTCATTTGAGATTGTGGGAATGCCAGGTGATATTCGTTTTTATGTCCATGTTCCTAAGAAATATCAAGACTTTATAGAAAAACAGATCAATGGAGCTTATCCTGATGCTGAAATCGTTGAGGTGAGTGATCCTGCAGCTAGATCAAAAGAAGGAACTGTGATTGAGGGAGAGTACAATATCTTTTCAGAAACAGGAAAAGTAGCTTTTGCATCCTTGGCTTTAAAAGGTGAGGATTATAAGCCTATAAAAGTGTTCAAGGATATGCCAGTTGATCCTCTTGCATCACTGACTTCAATTCTTGCCAAAATGGGAGAGGGTGAAGGAGCAGCTATTCAAATACTTATTCAACCTGCTGACTCCAAATGGAAAGATATGGGAAAAGAGTATCTTTCTAAAACGAAAAAAAACGAAGCCAACCCTGAAACAGCCAAATATAATGCAGATGCAAAAGAGCTAGAGGCAATAGAAAATAAACTTAGCAAGCCTGGATTTCATACTGTAGTCCGAATCGTTGTCTCTTCATCAACGAAAGAAGCTGCTGAGGCACATCTATCAAATATAATTAATGCCTTTAGTCAATATGCAGGCGTCAATTCATTTACCAAAAATAAACATTACTTTAAAGGATTATTTGTTACAGATTTTATATATCGCTACTTTCCGATGAGGGGACAGACTGCGATTCTTAATAGTGAAGAATTGGCTACTCTTTTTCATTTCCCCAACAAAAGCGTAGCCACTCCAGGTATTCATTGGGTTAACTCCAAACGTGCTCCAGCACCCGCAAATATTCCAACTGAGGGATTACATCTTGGTAAAAGTGTTTTTAGAGGAATTGTAAGACCTGTTTTTATTGGCAGAGAGGATCGAAGACGACACATGTATATTATCGGAAAAACAGGTACGGGAAAAACAGAGTTTCTCAAACACATGATCATGCAGGATATCAGAGGTGGGGAGGGGGTTGCTGTTATAGATCCTCATGGAGATTTGATTGAGGACATTTTGCAACTTATGCCACCGGAGAGAGCAGAGGATGTAATACTTTTTGATCCATCAGATGTTGAACAACCTCTTGGATTCAATATGCTTGAGGCACAAACAGAACAACAAAAACATTTAGTGACTACGTCAGTTATTGGTCTTATGTATAAATTGTTTGATCCTAATAAGACAGGTATTATTGGGCCTCGCTTTGAACATGCTGTTCGTAATGCCATATTAACTGTTATGTATCAGCCTGGTGCAACTTTTATAGAAGTTGTGCGTGCACTTACTGATCCTTCCTTTGTTCAGGAGCTTTTACCAAGAGTGGAAGATCCGATTATTAGGCGTTACTGGACGGATCAGATTGCTCAGACAAGCGATTTTCATAAATCAGAGGTACTTGACTATATTGTCTCCAAATTTGGTCGTTTTGTGACCAATAAAATGATTCGCAATATTATTGGTCAGTCTGAGAGTGCATTTAATTTCAGAGAGGCAATGGATACACAAAAGATTCTGCTTATCAATCTTTCCAAAGGTAAAATTGGGGAGGAGAATTCCAGTTTCTTAGGACTTGTGCTAGTGCCAAAAATTCTTATCGCAGCTATGTCAAGACAGGATATGCCCATGGAGCAAAGACGAGATTTTTTCCTTTATGTTGATGAGTTTCAGAATTTCGCAACACCCGACTTTGCCCAGATTCTATCTGAGGCTAGAAAATATCGCTTAAATCTTATCGTTGCCAATCAATTTGTAGGACAGATGGAAGAGGAAGTAAAGAATGCTATTTTTGGTAATGTTGGTACATTATGTGCTTTTCGCGTAGGAGTCACTGATGCAAATTACCTCCAGCATGAGTTCCAGCCAACTTTTAATGAGGCTGATCTGATTAACATTGATCGGTTCAACTGTTATGTAAGAACTATTGTTGATGGAGAGCCTGTGCCACCTTTCTCTCTTGATACAACTAAAGATATTGCTGCTGAGAAAGCACTGCGTGATCCGCGCGTTGCTGAGCTAGTGAAAGAACTTTCTCGTCTCAAATATGGTAGGAACGTCAAGGTCGTTGAGGCAGAAATTACCCAGCGTGCGAAACTGTAGTGGGCCTGGATGGGATCGAACCATCGACTTCCATTTTATAAGAATGGCACTCTACCGCTGAGTTACAGGCCCTAATTCTGTGACAATAAGTATAGTTTATCTTGGAGTGCTATACAAGTCCGCAAGAGCAATTAATTGCCATCATAACTCTTCCTTCGCTGTAGATCTTTTGCAGGCGACTCTCTCATTTTTTTTACTTTACAATTTTTTTAAGTGTTAATAGCTTTTTAAGAAGTTTAAGCTGTTCTAATTGTAAAGGCCAATTAATTATCAGAGTATTTTAAGTTACTTGGGTTCCTTTCGAATTTAGTTTTCTGTCTTAATTTTTGCCCGATTAGAATGGCTCTGCTTCGTAATTCAAGTTCAGATAAGTAAAAAATGGAATTAGTATTCTAAAACACTTTTTAGTAAGAAGACGTGAGAGTTGTCAATTATGGATAGTATTTTTCAGTAGCAGTGATTTTGCGGTACTAATCCGGTCAAACAGGAGAATTAATAAAGTTTTTTTCGAAGTTTAAAGTTCACTCAACTGTGCTGTTTCTTTCCCACGTTCTTTTACATACTCAAGATAGCGTTCTGTGGTTGAAATTCTTTTATGTCCTAAAATTTTTGAGAGAAGGACGAGTGAAACACCATGTTTGAGGTGATGAGCAACAAATGTGTGACGAAGATCATTGACTTTTGCATTCTCAATCTCAGCAATTCGAAAATAACGTTCAATAGCTGTGCGAATGTTGCGGACTAAGAAGGGTTTGCCGGATTTAGTGACAAAGATATGATCGTCTTTAACCTGAGGTCTAACTTTAAGATAATTGTTGAGTGCTTCTTTGGCTGGGCGATTAAGAGGAACTAGCCGTTCTTCGTGTTTTTCATGAGCGCGAATTCGCAAGTTATCTCCTTGAATATCAGATAATCTAAGCTCTGCTAGCTCTCCAATACGAATACCTGTTTGAAGCAGAAGTTCAATAATAGCAAACATTCGCGGATCATTACGCGCTGCATCACGCAGAGCACGGTATTCAGTAGGTTTCAGAATGCGAGGAGGAGCGAGTTCATATCGAGGATGTTCAACAAGAAGAGATGGATCATCAGTAATATACTCATTTACTTTAAGAAACCTATAAAACGTGCGGGTAGAGTTGAGTTTTCTAGATAGAGACTTGGGAGTATATCCTTTTTCAGACATTTTTGCTAAGAATGCTTGAATATCCTCACTTGTTACTTCATGTACATGATGTTTTTGCAGCTCCTCTAAAAATGAGGCTAACTGCTCGATATCTTTACCATATGCTAGAATAGTAGCATTAGAATGTTTCTTACTTTTAAGAAATTCAATAAATTGTTTATGGGCATCACGAATTTTAGTACTCTGCATAGAAAAAGATTATCCCATAATATCAGTTAATTTGCAACTAGTCAAGTAAAAAAGACTACTCAAAGATGAAAAAAATACTCTATATTCTCATAATCATAGTCTCAGTTTATATTATTAACAACTTAATTAGATCTATTTATAACCTTTGGCAAAAACAAGATCTTGTTACACAGGCAAAAGAAGAGCTTCGGATAGAAAAGAATACTTATGAAAAGTTGCAAGATCAGCTTGTTAAGGTGAATCGTCCTGAGTTTATTGAGGAGGAAGCACGCAATAAGCTTTTTATGGTCAAAAAAGGAGAAAGCATTGTTCTTATGCCAGAAACAGTGTCCGCTCAAAGAATGACTTCAGACAAGAAAAAAGAGAAAAAATCTCATTGGCAAGAATGGATTGAATTTTTCTTTGGACCATAAAAAAGCTCAAATATTTGACTTTTTTTGTTTTCTGCGAAGCAGGAGGGAAATTCTAACTTATATACTTAGCCAGTCCGCACTGTATTTATACTAGATATGAAATTACAATTACTGCAATTCTATGGGATATATATTCTTGACGTTGACATATATTTTAGGCTACAATATAAGCCTCTTATGTTTACAAAAGAAAGTTATAGAAATTCTATTACTAATAATCTTGAAGGAAAAAAGGGGAGTATTAGTAGACGCCAATTTTTTGGAAGATTCCTTGAGGCATCTGTTTTCTTTAATGCTGCAAAAGCCAGTAAATCTGCCATTAATCTTGCTGTTGATAATCAAGAGCAAATTCCAGAATCTGTTGCTAATCTACCCAAGAAAGTGAGTGAAAAATTGAAAGATTTAGATTCTAATTTAGATTTTAAATGTAAAAACACATTGAGGTTTTGTACTGAGAAGGATGATTTGAGAGTAAATAGGAAGCATCCTTTAGGATACTCTCAAGATAACACAGTCAGATTCGAGAGAGCAGTTAAAAAATATAGAACAACTAAAAATATTACTGATATAGCTGTTGGTGGGAGTATGATTGGCGCAGCAATTGTTTTTGCAAATGACTCGAAAGTATCTCGTAGAGATATTCTTAAAAGAGCGGCGGAAGGAGGTCTATCAGGAGGCATTTTACGTATATTGAAATCTTTGGCTTAATTTATCTGTAAGATTAATTAGTCATTTTGCTGCGTGAATAACATTTACTTTCAGCTTTTGTGTCTATTGCTGCCTCGCAATTGACAGATTTGGTTTTAAGGACTGGTACTGGATAAATAATTTTATTTGCGTACAATCATCAATAATTGCTCTTTCTATACCAAAAGAAATCTCTAGAAAGATATATTAAAACAAATTTTTTTTATTTTCTTTTCTATTGTCTGATGAGATTTTTTAACCCTTTGGTGATATATTGTGGTGTCGTGTTTTTGGTATCAAACATACCACTTAACTTTTTTTCGTATATGTATTTATTTCTGGACCTTTTCTTTTTGTCAATTTCTGAATTTTCTCGATGTATTCTATTTCTACTAACTGCATTTTCTCGTCCCGTACTCAAAAGTACTCAATCTTCAATACTATGCTTGAGCGCATTGATAGTTGTATGTTTCAGGTGAATGAAGCTACTTCAGAAAGCATTCACTTTAGTGTCTAAACTAGAGAACTATTTGACTATAATGATCCCAAGATAAATCTGGATATTTATTAAAGTGTTAGGTGTACCTAACGCTCAAAGATAGGATAGTCTATTTTGACAGTAAAAAAACGTTTGGAAGTTTAAAAAGATGTAAGAAGATGCTCCAGTGATAGGAAATATGATTTTCGCTAAAAATCAGCCTGCTATGACAAAAAAAATGGAGGCTTTGTGTGCCACCATTCTGAATGTGTTGCGGGGCTGGTATCGAAACCAGACTATGAGATTATGCACCTGTTATCTTCGATTACTCGAAGTGTCGGACTATATCTTCATCCTTCGATTAACTCAGGATGCTCAGCGTGTAGTCTCTACGGAGTCCTAGATGATCTAGGTTCCCTCGGTATTATCCTCTTTCTTCAAAAGAGTGGAGGAGGATTTCACCGATATAGCTGAGTAACTCTTTTAATGTTACCATTAAAAGGGCCCATATTAAGCCTCATGTGCACCTTACACTACCCCGCGCGAAGTATCTATATGTTATCAGAATACTCTCCTCAAGTCAATAAAATGCATATGGTCTTTCTCATAAAATTGAAACAAGATAGTAGATAATACTTTATCTATTGACAGAGTACGAAATTGCGTTAAGAATAGGTGTCTGTCCAGATATACGGAGGAAGTAAAAAAGCAGGTAGTTTTTTTAAGATTTAAGGGTTTGAGCCTTAATGAAATACATGAAAAAACAAATATCCCTAAAACAACTATTTATGGTTGGATTGCTGATATTCCATTATCTGAAGAGCAAAAGAAATTTTTTAAGCAAAGACCACTAAAATTATTGCAGAGAGGTAGGGTAGAGGCACAAAGAACATTTAAAGAAAAAAGATATAATTTGCAAAAAAAATTATTTGAAAAAGGGGAGAAGAAGTTGGTCGATTAAATGTGCGGGAATTATTTATTGCTGGCATAGCTTTATATTGGTCAGAAGGCTTTAAAAGCAATCATGAACATCGTTTAGGTTTTTGTAATTCTGATCCTAATATGATAATATTTTATCTGCATTGGCTTGAGAAATCGCTTGGCATTAAAAAAGATATTATAGCAAGAGTAACACTTAATAACAGTTACAAAACAAAAACAAGGGAAATTGAAGCTTATTGGTCAAGTATTACAGGTATTCCAGTAAGCCAATTTACAAAGCCCTTTTATCAAAAAAGTCAATGTAAGAAGCAATATAACACAGATAATTACTATGGTGTTTTACGAATACATGTAAAAAATAGTCTTGAATATTTGTTTAAGATGAAAGGTTGGATAGAAGGACTTAAAATTAATTTTGCCAACGTAGCTCAGCGGTAGTAGCAATCGTTTCATAAGCGATAGGTCACAGGTTCGAATCCTGTCGTTGGCACAAAAAATCTTTATCGTTGGTTCAAATCCGACCCTTGTACTATCTTTTTTGAAATCTATAGCCTTTATGATGAATACATTAGGCGTTCTGGATTCTGGTCTTGGAGGACTTACGATCTGGCAAGCTATTACAGACAGAATGCCAAACATCAAAACTGCGTATTTTGCAGATTCTTTATATGCTCCTTATGGCAATAAGACTGAAAAACAGATTTTCAACAGAACAAAAAAAATTGTCTCTTTTCTTACTCAGTACGGTTGTAAAACAATTGTGCTTGCGTGTAACACAATTACTGTAACTTGTATAGATAAACTGCGGTCCCTATATCCTACGATAACTTTTATCGGAACAGTACCTGCAATTAAAACAGCGGTAAATATATCGAAGACAAAGAAAATAGGTATTCTTTCGACTATCAGAACGACGAAAAGCATCTATCAACATGAATTGATTAATTCATTCGCTTACGACTGTGAAATAGTTGCTGTTGGGACTAATGATCTTGTTCCTTTTATTGAACAAGGTAAACTTTACAGCGCAGATATCTTAAGCGTACTCAAGACAGTTCTAACTCCATTTATTGAAAAAAGAATAGATGTGCTTGTTTTAGGTTGCACGCATTATTCCTTCTTAATGAAAGAAATTGAGGAAATTCTCAAACCAATTATTCTTGTGGATTCGAGAGAAGGAGTCGCAAAACAGGTAGAAAAAGTACATCTTCAGCAAGAAAAGTCGTCCTCTCTTCTTAAAGTTCATCATGATTTTTTCACAACAGGGGAGAAAGATATTTTTTTAACATTTGTAGAAAAATTATCTTTAAGACCAGGATCTTTTAGTGTAAGAAAGGTAAATACAATCAGATCTGAATTTTAATCCCCTTTTGTTGAGTTTCCTCTTTGTGGTATTTCTTTGGGGTTATTTGATCAATTCTTGGTAGAATTTCTTTCTCGTAAAATCTAAAGAAGATATCTTGATTTGGTCCAATTTGATGGATATAGATATGATCAAAACCTGCATCCGCAAATTGTTGTATTTCTTCTAAATGTTTTTCTGGATTGTTGCCAAGAATAAGGTGTTGTCTAAGTTTATCAGGAGTAATAAGTTGTGTTGCCTGTTCAAAATATTTAGGTAGTCTCAGCTCTTGACTTAATTGTCCAGGTAGTGCTGCTATTGGCCAGTATTTCATAGCGATCTCCAATCCTTCTTCTTCGGATTCTGCTACAACGACAGTTAGTTGCCCAAATTTGGGTTTTCCTTTTCCTCCGGACTCTTCAAATGTTTTAACCAAGGGTCGTTGTGGAGCAGTACTTATCAAGCCGTCTCCAATGGCACCAGCAATAGAGGCGCTTTTAACACCTGATGCAGCAATATAAATATCAGGAAGAGTAAGAGGAAGGGTAAAAATGCGTGCATCCTCTACCGTATAAAAGTTTCCATAATAGTTTTTGTAACCTCCTTCCCAAAGTGTACGAATAATATCAACAGCTTCTATAAGCATATCCTGTCGGTCAGTGATTGGTGGCCATCCCATTCCTACCACATGTTCATTAAGGTTTTCACCTGTGCCTAGACCTAAAAAGAATCTTCCTTCCAAAAGGGAAGCGGATGTAGCAGCTGCTTGTGCAATGATAACAGGATGAATTCTCAAAATTGGACATGTAACTCCTGTTCCAACTCTCAGAGTAGTTGTTTTTTGGGAAATAGCGCCTAACACAGCCCAGACAAAAGGAGATTGTCCTTGCTGTTCTATCCAAGGATGAAAATGGTCAGAAATTAGTGCAAAAGTAAAGCCACTTTTTTCAGCTTGCGTAGCGTACTCAACAAGTTTCTTAGGTTCATGTTCTTCTGATGAGAGTGCATATCCAAGCTTGATCATATCTGTACTGTAGTGATTAATATCGAAGATTTCATGAGATATTCGGCAGAAATCTGTAAGAAGACAGCTAAGTTTGGTACAATACAGGTGTTTTAAAAACTATGGAGTCTCTAAAAAAACAATTGCAATTATTTTCAGATAAAAAGATTGCTATACTTGGTTTGGGAGTTGAAGGACTTTCAAGTGCCAGATTTCTTGCAAAACATAGAGCACATCTTGTCATTTTTGATCAAAAATCAGAATCGGAAATAGATCCCGTTATTATTAACGAGGTAAAAGATCTAAAAATTGCGTGTATATTGGGAAAGCAAGCATTTAAACAGTTACAAAAAGAAAAATTTGATCTTGTCATTAGAAGTCCAGGTATTAACAAAAATGAAGTTTTTCTCCTCGATGCTGCAAAATCAGGTGCAATTATAACTTCACAAACACAATTATTTTTTGATCTTTGTAAAAGTCCTATAATCGGCGTTACTGGTACAAAAGGAAAAGGTACAACGGCAACTCTTATATATGAAATGCTCAAAAAAGATGGAAAAGATGCATATCTGGGAGGGAATATTGGTCTTCCGCCATTGGAATTTCTCGAGAAACTTTCAGATGATTCAATAGTTGTTCTTGAATTATCATCATTTCAATTGCATGATCTTCATACCAGTCCTCATATTGCTGTAATGCTCATGGTAGTCCCTGAACACTTGGATTATCACGATAATGCAGAAGATTACCTTGATGCAAAACGTAATCTTCTTCGTTTCCAAAAATCAACAGATTTTGCAGTTCTCAATAGAGACTATATTGCAACTAACGAATCTGACATTTATACAGATGGTAAAGTATATTTTGTTAGTCGTGAAAGGAAAGTAAATGAAGGATGTTATGTTTATAACAATGCTTTCTGGGTAAGACAACATGGCAAAGAGGAAAAAATAATTCTCACCAAAGATATTTTGTTGCCTGGTAAACATAACTGGGAGAATGTTTGTGCTGCTATCATGGCTGCAATACTTGCTGGAGTAAAAGAAGAATCAATAGTTTCTGTCCTTAAGACATTTAAAGGATTAGAGCATCGACTTGAGTTTGTTCGAGAAGTAAATGGTGTTAGATATTTTGATGATTCGTTTTCAACAACGCCAGAGACAGCAATTGCTGCCATTGAAGCATTTGCAGAACCTGAGATTCTGATTTTAGGAGGATCAAGTAAAAACAGTGATTTCACTCAGCTAGGTAATACGATAAGTGAAGCTCAAAATATAAAAGCAATTATTGGTATAGGAGAAGAATGGAAGAGGATTAAAGAGTCTTTACACAATCTGCCTCATCACGTATTGCTAGTGGAGGGGGCAGATTCAATGCATAAAGCAGTGAGGGCAGCAGCTACAATTGCTAAGAAGGGGGATGTAGTTATTTTATCTCCCGCATGCGCAAGTTTTGATATGTTCAAAAATTATAAAGAGCGCGGAAATCTTTTTAAAGAAGAAGTGTTCAAGCTTTAACTCAAAAGTGAAATGAGAATAATTCAAGATTTTCACTTTTGTTTTTTTTATGTTTAGATTTCAAGTATTAACTAAAGATAAGTTTACTCAAGCTCGAGCGGGAAAGCTTAAAACGCCTCATGGTGAGATACTAACTCCCAATTTCAATCCAGTAGGAACTCAAGCTACAGTAAAGACACTATCAAGTGTGGATCTGCAAGAAATTGGAGCACAAATTATATTAAGTAATACTTACCACTTGTCACTTCGTCCAGGAGCTGAAGTTATTAAAAAAATGGGAGGTCTTGCATCATTCATGGGATGGAGCGGTCCAACCATGACTGATAGCGGTGGATTTCAGGTATTCTCACTAGGTGCTGCACAGAAAGTATATAAAGAGTTAACAGATGATAAGAGAAAACTTCATAAATTTTCAAAATCAGTGTTTCTCCCTAGTAGAGACGTTCAATACGGAGAGGATCCCTCGTTTATTAATCAGGTTAGACGCAAAATACAGTCTCAGAATCTGAAGCCGGCCAAAATAGATGAAGATGGTGTGACGTTTTACTCACATATAGATGGTAGTAAAAAGCGTCTTGATCCTGAGATCTCAGTTCGTTTACAAGAGGACATTGGAGCTGATCTAATTGTCGCATTTGATGATCATGAATCACCACTTTGGAATTATGAGGATACAAAACGTTCCTTAGAAAGGACAAACCGTTGGGGCCTTTTAAGTCTTCAATCACAGAAGAGACAGGATCAGCTAATGTATGGAGTTGTACATGGTGGGATTTATGAAGATTTGAGAATTGCTTCAGCAAAGTTTACAAATCAGCACTTTGGTGCCTTAGCTATTGGTGGATCATATACATCCAAAGAAGTACTTTATAAAGTTATAGATTGGTGCGTTCCGTATTTTTCTGAGGATAAGCCAAGACATTTACTTGGTATTGGAGAAGTACAGGATCTATTTGAAACTATAGCGCGCGGAATGGATTTTTTCGACTGTGTTGCACCAACAAGACGAGGAAGGCATGGTAATCTTTATATTTCTCCTGAGAATGGAGGAAATAAAAAGAATAATTTTACGCTTCAGATTACCAATGCAAAATATACTCTAGATAAGAATCCGATTGATCCTGGTTGTGGGTGTTATACCTGTTGTCATTATTCACGAGCGTATCTGCGCCATCTTTTTGTAGCAGATGAATTGTTGGCACAACGTTTGGGATCATACCATAATGTGTACTTTATTGTTAATTTAGTCAAGCGCATACGAGAGGCAATTTTGAATGGCTGTTTTCTTTCGTTGAAAAGCCAGTGGCTTAAATAGTATAAAATTTATTTTGCAGATTTTTTAGGATGTCTCCAGTAATCTCGCCGAGCTTTCAATATATCAACTCTACGGTGGGGGTGTTTTATTGCTCTTCGTATTATTTCCTCAACAAGACCAACGTTTGCCTCAAGATCATCTCGTCTAAATGCTTTAAGAAGTTGAGAGCTTTGAATAATGGCTACATTTTCACTGGTATAAATATCGATGTAATCATAATCACCTGCTACCATTTTTTCAGGCAAACCTTGTGGAAGACCAGTTAAAGGATTGCGTTGAAGTAGAGGAACTGAGAACTGTTCACGAAATCTTTCAATTAGTTCTTGCTCTTGTGAGGTAAGACGAATTTTATCGCCCCAGCGTAAACGATACAGGGTGTAATAATGAGGACCTCCTTGTACATCTTTTTCTATAATTTGTTTTTTTTCTAGAGTGGAGTCCTTAGCTTGGGTAATGTTATCTACGGTATGCATGAGTTTAAAGAGAATTAACTCAATTATATGATTTATATTTTCAGCTTTTTCTTCTCTTCTACGAGATGGTAAAAGATAGGGAGAAAGTTGCACATTATTTTGCAAAAGCGCACTTTTTTGATGAGGAATAATAATTTTCTGCCACTCAACTGCCTCTGGTATCTCACCAAAATTCATTTGGCGATACCGTTCTTTGTTCATTCTCTAACTATTATGAGGTGTAGCTTGGGGAATGGCAAGTATCGTACGAAAAACGGCTACAATTAAAAATTATTATCTAATTATTCTGTGAACATGCTACAATAGCGGTATGAAAAGAATAGATTTTTGTTTTCATTGTGCATACAATCTAAAAAGGAGAATAAAAGATGAATAAGAAAAGAGTGTATTCTGGCATACGTGCGACGGGAAGATTACACCTTGGAAATTACCTTGGTGCAGTCAAAGGCATGCTTGAGCTTCAAGAAAAGTACGACTGTATCTTTTCTGTAGTTGATTTGCATGCAATTACCACTCCCTATGACCCTAAAACACTTAAGCAATCTGTTAGAGAGGTGATACTAGATTATCTTGGTGCAGGACTTGACCCTACTAAGTGTTTACTGGAGATACAGTCTCGCGTTCCAGAGCACACAGAACTTGCGTATTATTTATCCACGATTTATCCTGTTTCTCGTCTTGAAGATCTTCCAACATATAAAGACAAAAAGGCTCAGCATCCCAAATATGTCAATATGGGCCTTCTCTATTATCCTATACTAATGGCAGCCGATATTTTACTTTATAAAGCTGAGCTTGTTCCTGTTGGAATTGATCAGGAGCCACATATTGAAGTGACTCGAGAGATTGCTCGTAAATTTAACAGCATGTTTGGAGACACCTTTCCCGAGCCTAAAAGATTTGCAACAGCGGGTGAGTATATTCCTTCACTTTTAGGGGAGGGGAAAATGAGTAAATCAGTTGCGGGAAGTTATATTACTCTAACTGATGATTTGGAAACGATCAAGCGTCGATTAGCTGCCGCCCCTACTGATAGCGGTAAAATCGGTGGGGAAGTGCCAAAAAGTGGAGGAGTTGCCAATCTTTTTACTCTTTTGAAACTTTTTTCTTTAGATCTCTATGAAAAATATGCAAAGGATTATAAAGAGGGAAAGATTCGATATAGTGATATGAAATCGGATCTTGCACAACTTATTTTTAACGAACTTCAACCGTTCCAAAAGAGGCGTAAAGAGTTTGAGAACAATCCTCAACTTGTTGATAAGATTTTGGATGAACATACTCAGCAACTTCGCCAGATGGCACAACTTACAATACAAGAAGTGAAGCAAAAGATGGGACTGATCTAATCTTATAGTAAAAAGGGTAGGGGCAGCGTTGATTAAAAAATTTTTTCTATCAAGTTGTGCGTGAGATGTAAGTGTAGAACTTAATTTAGGCAATATTGGCAACAAAAAAGTCTTAAGATATAACTTGTTCATTAATTTTTAAATTCATAATCGCATACTTTCCTGCTGACTCATTTCTAACTAATAGAATTTTGTTTTTTTTAAAAGAGTAGAGGAGTAACAAATATTGAAAAAAATACGAATGATATAGTTTGATATAGTGTTTTCACAGAATTTTGATTAGTTTTCACAGAGGCAAAAGAGATTGGAAAAATGTGGATAACTTATACTTAATATTGACTGAGATTTTAAATAAGTGTATGCTAAATTATGGATTACCCAAAAATTCTTCCTCTTGGTTTAACCTTTGATGATGTTCTCCTTCTTCCTGGATTTAGTGATTTTTCGCGATCTGAGATCTCTCTTGAAACACAGATCACTAAAAAACTGCGTTTGCAGATTCCTTTTATATCCTCACCCATGGACACGGTAACAGAAAGCAAACTTGCCATTGCGCTTGGTAAAATGGGAGGACTTGGCATAATCCATAGAAATCTGCTTATAGATGATCAGGTAGCAGAGGTAAAAGCTGTCAAAGCAAAAGGGCTTTTAGTTGGGGCTGCTGTTGGTGTTAATAAGGGGTTTGAAGATCGCGTTGAAGCGCTTATTGCTGCCGGGGTTGATATTATTGTTCTAGATTCCGCTCATGGTTATTCTACTCCTGTCCTCTCTGCCCTACGATGGATTAAGAAAAAATATTCTGCGACGCAGGTAATGGCAGGCAGTGTGGCAACATATGATGGTGCCCGAGCTCTTATTGACGAAGGTGCAGACTGTCTTCGTGTAGGTATGGGACCAGGTGCAATTTGCACAACACGCATTATATCAGGAATGGGTATACCTCAAATCACTGCTCTACTTGAGACAGTCAAGGCTGCAAGACCAGCTGGAATTCCTGTTATTGCTGATGGAGGGATTAAATACTCAGGAGACATAGTCAAAGCGTTAGCAACAGGAGCATCAGCTTGCATGATGGGATCATTTTTTGCCTCAGCGGAGGAATCTCCTGGCGAAGTTCATGTTCTAGATCGTGCTCATGTTCCCCATCGTTTTCAGAGCATTCTTACTCAGAAAGAGACATACAAGTTTAAATCTTATCGTGGAATGGGATCTGTAGGTGCTATGCAACAAGGAGCGAAAATAAAATCTGAAGATGAGTTCCATGGCAAAAACTACTACAAAGATCGAGTGCTTGTTGCTGAGGGGGTTGAGGGGTTGGTACCTATTAAAGGGACAGTTAAAGAGTTAGTTGAACAATCAATTGGTGGTATCAAATCAGGAATGTATTATGTAGGTGCGAAAACCATAGAAGAATTATGGAAAAAAGCACAGTTTATACAAATCACTCAAGCATCACTTACAGAATCTCATCCTCATGATATTCTTATCACCAATCCTGGAGATAACTATTAAAGATAAGCCTCAAGTCCTTTACCTGGAATAAAACTAGCCTCAAACGCAGTTGTATTGCATATCTGAAGTTGTTCTTCTGTAAGGATATCCTCTTTTTCTAAAAATTGAAATTGCTCTTTTAATTGGGCTCCTTCAATCATCTCCGGCCAATCTGTATTAATTGTAAACTTGACACCATATTTTATAAATGTATGCAGGATGGACCGAAGTTCAGCAATATTCTTGACCGCGCGTGTTGCGAGGTTTGAAAGTGGACAGACCTCAAGCACAATATTTCTCTTGACAAGCTCTTTCATAAGTGAACTGTCAGAGGCAGCATGTATACCATGTCCTATTCGATCAGGAGAGATATATTCAAGAGCTTCCCACATGTCATTTGTTTCTTTAACTTCCCCAGTATGGACAGTTATTTTTAATCCTGCTGTGCGGGCTTTTTGAAAAAGATCTTTATAATCTTTGAAATTAAATCTAGGATCTGCAGGTCCGGCAACATCTATACCCACTACTCCCCTTTTATGGTACTTTATGGCTTTCTCAACAATAATTGCATTTTGTTCATATGAAAACTCACGTGCAAGACTAAAAATTAGTCCAGCTGAAAGATTTGGATATTCAAGAAGAGCTCTCTCCATTCCCCGTAGCATAGCCATAATAACATGATCCAGATCAATTATTCCTCCATGATTGTGTTTCATTGGGTTGTTGCGAAGCTCAAGAAGAGTAATATTATTTGATCTATAAGCTCCTCCCATAATCTGATGTGTTGCTTGTTCAACAGCGTGCGTTCCGGATGAAAGACGATCCAATAATGGATGGTATATTTTCTCAAAGTAAGTATTAAGTGGCATAGTACGTTTAGGAGAAAGACGTATAAATTCTTTAAACTCATGATAATCACGTTTTGGAAGCTTAAATCCTTGATCATGGGCTATTTGCCAGTAGATAGAGGGATGGAGGGAGGCTCCCAAATGAGCATGAAGTTCAGCTAGAGGAAAATTAGGAAAAGAGGAATTAGTGTCTATTGTATCCATACTCCATTCTAACTACTCTTGTCTCTTTTCGCAAGAAAATATATTCAGTTATAATAAAGCATGATCTATATAGTTGATTTTGGATCTCAGACTGCGCATCTTATTGAGCGACGAATAAGAGATTTAGGAGCTCTAACTAGGTTGATTACTCCAGATGAAGTAATGGCTGCAATACAAAACGAAAAACCCCATGGGATTATCCTCTCTGGTGGACCAGCCTCAGTCTATGACTCAATCTCCCCTACTCTTGAGAATAAAATTTTTTCAATGAATATTCCTCTTCTTGCGATTTGTTATGGTATGCAGTTGATGATGCACCTGTTGGGTGGGACTGTTGTCTCGGGGAAAAAAGAGTATGGTCCATCTGTGCTTGTTCGTACCTCAGATAAAGGAAAGTTGTTAGAAGGTATTCCGCATCAATCTACAGTTTGGATGAGTCATGGAGATGAGGTAACAGCACTTCCTCAAGGGTTTGAAACACTTGCATCCACTGATCGCGTTGAATATGCTTGTGTAGCCAATCCAAAGAAAGGACTTTTGGGGATGCTTTTTCATCCCGAGGTTGAGCATACAGAGTACGGAGAAGTTATACTGAAAAATTTTGTGGCACTTTGCAATACTCCTCTTCTTAAAAAAGAAATAGATATTCAAGAATTAGAAAAAAACATTCGCAGGCAAGTTGGAGATTCCTATGTCATTGGTGCAGTCTCAGGCGGAGTGGATTCAACGGTAGCCGCAGCTCTTACCGCGCGGGCAATAGGAGAAAGATTTGTGCCTTTCTATGTTGATAATGGTCTTATGCGCGAGGGAACAACTCAGCAAGTGAAAGCAATTTTTAAGCATCTGGGTGTTTTTGTGGATATTATAGAGGTTGAGGAAGAGATGCTTGAGAGGCTAAAAGGAGTTGATGAACCTGAAGAAAAACGCAAGCTAATTGGCAACTTTTATATTGAACTTTTTGAGAGAGAAATGAAAAAGCTTAAAACAGAGGGGAAAGATGTTCAGTTTCTTCTTCAAGGGACAATCTACTCCGATGTGATTGAGAGCAAAGGAACTAAATATGCAAGTAAGATTAAGTCGCATCATAATGTCGCAGGACTTCCTCAGAAAATGAAACTGAAGTTGTTGGAGCCTTTAAGAAACTTTTATAAAGATGAGGTAAGAGAGATTGGTATCAAACTTGGGCTTCCTGACACGTTTGTATACAAACAACCATTTCCAGGTCCTGGATACGCTATAAGGATTCGCGGTGAGGTAACAAAAGAGCGGCTAGAAAAAGAAAAAATTGCAGATCGTATTGTACTTGAGGAGCTGGAGAAAGCAGGACTGTTGCGAACTGTGTTTATCTCCTTTCCTGTTCTCACAGGCGCTTTTTCAACAGCGGTCAAAGGTGATGGAAGATTTTTTGGAGAAGTAATTGCTCTTCGTGTTGTTGAGTCAAAAGATGTGATGACGTCAAAATGGTCGCATCTCCCCTACTCAGTATTACAAAATATATCCACTCGTATTGTAAATGAAGTTCCAGGTATTTCGCGGGTGGTGTATGATATTACAACTAAACCTCCTGCCACAATGGAATGGGAGTAACTATTCTGATTAAGACGCAGCGAGGATAAATTTTTCAATAACAGTTGCTGCACCATCCTCTGTAACTGAGGGAGCTATATAATCAGCGATTGCTTTTAGATCATCAATCGCATTACCCATCGCTACTTTTAGTCCGCATGCCATCAAGAGTGGAAAATCGTTGTAGCTGTCCCCTACTCCGATCATCTCATGAGGATGAACATTGATGCGCTTTCCTATTTCATATATACCGTGCAGTTTTGTTGCTTTTGCATGAGAGATATTAAGTCCGTATTTATCGGGGTGTTTATGTCTAGATTTATAGATTGTAATGTTGGATAAATGTGAAAGAGTATTAATAACACTGTTTGCTTTTTCCTCAGAAAGTATTTCATCAGTAAAGAACATGTAGGCGTTCTTAAAGTCTTGACCGTTTTGAAATGTTTGCATTGCAGAAGGATTTTCATCATGATTTTGCTTTAAATAAAAGGGTATATTTTCCTGATGAAGAAAAGAAATTATTTCTTGTGCATCCTGCCTTTCTATGGGTTGATCATAAACAATACTCCCGTTTGCAAGATCGATAACCTGAGCTCCGTTATTGACAACGGCATAACCAGTATAAAGGTCTAGCTTCTTTAGGATTTCTTTAAGAAATCCATAAGATCGCCCGGTGACTAGAGATACTGTAACGTATTTTTGCGCTTTCTTAATTGCCTGAGTAACCGCATTTGATGGTAGTGCATAATAGTCGTAGGGAAGGAGTGTTCCATCAACATCAAACATGATTGCTTTGTAACGCATAGGCACTAATTGTAATAAGTTAGTTGTTGATATTCAAGCCTCAGGTATCATTTTTTCTGAATCATGCTACAATATGGCTGCTATGGACCAGGTAAATCAAATTAGAGACAAAATAGATCTTGTATCTTTTATTCAAGAGATAGTTCCTCTAAAAAAAGCAGGCAAGAATTTCAAAGGTCTTTGTCCGTTCCATAAGGAAAAGTCTCCATCCTTTATGGTCTCACCCGAAAAACAGGTATGGCATTGTTTTGGTTGTAATGCAGGAGGAGATATATATACATTCATTATGCAATATGAACATATTGATTTTCCTGAGGCGCTGCGTATTCTAGCAAAACGAGCGGGTATTGAACTAATTCAAACAAATTACGATTCAGGACTCTCATCAAAAAAGGAACGACTCTACTCTATTAATTCTCTAGCAGCAGAATATTATCACTACCTTCTAACAAAACATGCTGTGGGAGAGAAAGCAAGGTCTTATCTTAAAGAAAGAGGCTTAAATGAGAAAGTAATTAAAACTTTTCAGTTAGGATTTGCTCCCTCTGTGGGGAATGGTCTTTCTCGCTATCTTTTAGAGAAGAAAAAGTACAAAAAAGAAGAATTAATTGATGCAGGGCTTGCATTTAATCGTGGTAGCGATATCATAGATTTTTTTCGAGGGAGAATTATGTTTCCACTTATTGATCACAGAGATAATGTAGTGGGATTTTCAGGAAGAATTATTGATGATACAAACTCAACGTCAAAATATATTAATACACGCGAAACGCTTATTTATCATAAAGGAGAGCATTTCTACGGACTAAATGTCACCAAAGACTTTATTCGCAAAACAGGTCAAGCGATTTTAGTTGAAGGAGAATTTGATGTAATTTCATCTTTTCAGGAGGGTATTACCAATGTTGTGGCTGTCAAAGGGACTGCGCTTACAGAGCAGCAGGTTAATCTCATTGGAAGATACGCTCAAAAAATTTCAATCTGTTTTGATGGAGATTCAGCAGGTCAAGAGGCAATCAGGCGCAGTCTCCCACTTGTTGAGAGCAAAGGACTACGCGCAACAGTAATTGTGATCCCGGATGGAAAAGATCCTGATGAGGCAGTCAGGAAAAATCCGGCTGGATTTAAAATGGCTATCCGTAAAGATGTAGGGGTTTACGATTATCTTTTTGAACAAGCAATAGCTCGTTTTGATGCCAAAACGATTGATGGAAAAAAGGAGATTGCAGATGAGTTATTGCCCGTAATTTCTGGAATTACAAATGAGATTGTGAAGGAACATTATCTTCGCAAGTTAAGCTCTTTAATTCAGACAAGCTATGAAAGTATTGCCAAAGAACTGGAGAGGAAACAAAAACGAACGCCAATTTTACCTCAAATACCTAAAGTGCAACCAAAAAGATCCCGAGAAGAGATTTTAGAAGAATATCTGCTATCTCTAGTAATACAATCTGAAAATCCTAAAGTAGCTCTTAAGAAAGCCAATGAGATTTTAGATCTAGACGTTTTTTCAAAAGAGAAAGCGTATCAGAAACTTTTAGATACTTTAAATAACTATTTTCAACACAATGAAATATATGATAGCAGTAAGTTTGAGCAAGTACTCCCTAATGAGTTGCATTTTATTTACAATAAAAGTATTTTATTCCCTCTTCCCTCTTTTTCCTCCCCTCAGAAATACCTGAAAGAGATTGAAAAGGTTGCATGGGAATTGCGAGATTTATCACTGCGTGAAAAAATGCGTATGCTTGGGGAGCAAATATCAGAGTATGAGAAGGAAGGAAAATCAGAAGAAATTGAGTCCTTGCGCTTAGAGTATGCGCGTCTTCTATCTCTCTTACATAAATAATTAAATATTATTAGCATTTTTATACAAAGTATGCTACTATAATAACAAAGCCCTAAATTGAGCTGGGCTTTATTTCTGTTGGAGGTTGAGAGTATGAGCACCAAAACAAAATCCCCATCAATTTTAGATGACATTGTTACTTCAGCCAAAAAGAGAGGTTATATAACCCAGGATGAAATTCTTGGCATATATTCAAAGCCTGAGGAACATATTAAAGAGCTTGATGAACTTTATGACAGGCTCATGAGGCTTGATGTTGATGTATTTGAGAGCGTATCTCAAGATCAGGATGAACAAAAGCCTATTGAAGATTTGGAAAAAGAACTTGAGGCTCTTACTGTTCTCACAGAGGGAACAGTATCGGATCCTGTCAGAATGTATCTTAAGGAAATAGGTCGTATTCCCCTTTTGACATTTGATCAGGAAATTGAGCTGGCTAAGCGGGTTGAAAAAGGAGATGAACAGGCAAAACAGATGCTTATAAATTCCAATCTTCGTCTTGTTGTATCCATTGCCAAAAAATACATTGGAAGAGGTCTCTCACTTCTTGATCTTATTCAGGAGGGAAATCAAGGACTTATAAGAGCTGTTGAAAAATATGATTGGAGGCGAGGTTTTAAATTCTCAACCTATGCTACATGGTGGATTAGACAATCTGTCACTCGTGCTATTGCAGATCAAGCTCGAACTATTCGTATTCCTGTGCATATGGTTGAAAATATCAACAGATTTTTACGAGCTTCTCGCAAGCTTATGCAGGAGCTTGGGCGTGAGCCAACACCTGAGGAGGTAGCAGCTGTTTTAGGGATAGAGCCAGAGAAGGCTTTGGAGATTATCAAAATTTCTCAGAATCCAGCATCGCTTGAAGCACCAGTTGGAGATGAGGAAGATAGTCGTCTCGGAGACTTTATACATGATGCAACAGCCCCTACACTTTTTGACTCAGCTTCTAGAGAATTACTAAAAGAACAGGTTGATCAAGTACTTTCTACTCTATCAGATAGAGAAAGAAGGGTTTTGGAAGAGAGGTTTGGTCTTAAAGATGGTCGTCCAAAGACATTAGAAGAAGTAGGCCGAATGTTTGCAGTGACACGTGAACGTATCAGGCAGATTGAAGCAAAAGCTTTAAGAAAACTTCGCCATCCATCAAGGGGTAATAAACTCAAAGATTATTTAGGATAATATAGTTTATTAGATATTTTTCCACCTCTTGATTATTGATACCGATTAATTCTACTAAAGAGGATTTCATTAGTTTTGCATCTTGCTAAGGAACTTTATTTTTCTGCGCACTGTTTTAGATAATTGAAAAGAATTTTTAGCAAAGGTAGTATTGGGATTGTTCTTTATCCAATAATTAACATATATAAGATACGGAATAATCGAAGCAAGACTTAAAAGAGCAGCAATGTAGAATAGGATAGAAAATCCATATTCTTCAGCAATCACTCCTCCAATAAATGCTGCCAGCGCCATACTGAGAAAAACACCCGCATCAAGAATACTCCAGATAAAGGTATCTTTCTCCTTAGAAAGATTGGTTGAAAAAAGAGAATTTTTTGCCGGTGAGGCAATCCCAAGCGCGATTCCTATAAAAGCATAGAAAAAATAGACATTTTGCATACTTGGAGCAATCGCAAGTCCCAAGTACGAAAGACTCAAAAGGCTCATTCCCATAACGAGAAAAAATAATTTATGTCTAGTGCGCTTGCCTGTGAGGTATTTACCACTTGCAAGACCAAAGACAACACGGGTTAGTAGATATACACTAAATGATGAGGCAGCTTTCTCTACACTTCCATTTGGAAGTTTGGAAACGTATATAGAAAAGATTGGCATAATAAAATTCCATGCAGACCAGAGCAACATTTCTGCCAAGATAATAGCTTTGATTACAGAATTTACCTTTAGTTTTGCAAGCTTATTTTTGACCATAATCTATCCTAGGGATAAAAAAAGACGCAATATTATGCGCTCTGTGGGATACAATCATTGTATAAAATACAATCAACTTTGTAAACACTTTTATTACATTATTATCCTTGTAGAATAGATCTTTTGATGCTATTTTAAATAAAATAAAAAATATGGTAGATGTACATCACTTATCGCAAAGACACTGCATTCCTTGTGAAGGAGGTGTCGATCCTCTCAGGGGAGAAAAATTATCTGTATATACATCAATTCTTCCTGACTGGATAGTAATTGATGAGATTAGAATAGAAAAAGATTTTGTCTTTAAAAATTTCAAGCAAGCTGTTGTTTTTATCAATAAGATTGCCGATGTAGCAGAGGAAGAAGGACATCATCCGGATATTCTCTTGCACAACTGGAAAAAGGTGAAGATTATGCTGACAACGCATGCGATTAAGGGATTGTCTGAAAACGATTTTATATTAGCAGTAAAAATAAATAGAATCTATGATGAAATGATTGATCACTAGCCTCTAGATTTCTTATTTTGAAGATGCTAAAATAACCAAACATTTAGTGAGATAATAAATAAAGAAATTTAAAAGATTGATCCGCGATAGCTCAACGGTAGAGCAGGAAGCTGTTAACTTCAAGGTTCCTGGTTCGAATCCAGGTCGCGGAGCCAGATGGGACGAGGAGGCAACAAAGAGCCCTTTTGTCCCGTAACATCGCTCTTTTCTGAAGGTTCGAATTTTCCATTTTCAAATTTGTCAATTTTTGCCACTTTCGAACTATTAGTCTCATCAACTGCTTCAGAGAGTATCTTAAAGGCTTTAGAGTATTCCCAACTGAGTTTTCCTTCGTCCAGTATTAAATTGGCAAACACCAGTCTAATAAGGCTTTTTTGCTCGTCCATCATGCCTTTTTCCTTGGCTTTGAGATAAATCTCTTTAGCTCGCTGGGAGAGTTCATAAAGATTAATACCCAGGTTCAGGTAGCCTGTGCTGGCTGTTGAGTGTCTTTTGATTGACTCGGCAATTTCATCCTTTTCTTCTGAATATTGCTTGAATTTTCTGTTGTAAAAGTCGGGTGTAATCTTTTCATCCAGCTTGTCATCGTATAACTTGTCCATTCGTTTCTGGATTGCCTCGTAGCGGGCTTGTAGCTCACCAACAGTGGTGTTGTGGTAGGCGATCTCATCTTGATGGCTTTCTTTGAGGGCTTTCTTGAGCCATTCAACTATACGGCTGTTTTTGATTTTTAGGTTGTCAAAAGCCGTAATGAGCTGTTCTTCGACTTCTGGCTCTTTGACCCACTTGGTTTTAGTGCAGTTGTGGTAGTGGTTACAATGCCCATAGCGGTGTCCTTTGTGAAATTCCCAGGTAATCAAGCCGTTGCAGCCCGCACACCTAATTAAGCCCTGGAAGAGATAAGAGTGTTTCCTGTATTTGGGTGTATTTTTTCTGTCTAGCATGGCTTGAACTTTATCAAATAATTCCTTACTGATTAATGGCTCGTGTTTGCCATCTTTAATCTCGCCGTTCCATCTTATTTTACCAATGTAAAAGGGGTCACGCAGGAGTGAGTGGATACGGCTGTTTGTCAGTTTGTTACCCTTCAGTGAGCGTAGTCCTTCGTCATACATTTTCTTTGCCAGTGTTTTTACGGAGTGCCCTCCCGTGGCATACAGTTCAAACATTTTCCTCACTAGCGGGGCAACTCTTTCGTCAATGATGTGGATTTTGTGTCCTGTTTCACCAACAGTTTTGTATCCAATCGGCGGTTTTGTTGGTATCCAGCCCTGTGCCAGTTTTTCTTTTTGACCTTTCTTAACATTTTCTGACAATAGACGGACATAGTATTCGGCTGTGGCAACTTTCACCCGCCACATAAACCATTCGTGCGAGCGGGAGGCGTTGTGGAGGACACAGCCCTCTTTTGCCAGGTGAACTTGGTGTTCCTCGCTTTCCATAATCCAGGCGTCAATAATCGGCACATCGGAGAAGTTTCTGGTAAGCCTGTCCGTTGTCTCAACGACAATAGAGCAAATATTCTTCTTTCTGACATACTCGATCATCTCATTGAAGGTTTTTCTCTGGACTTTGCCTGCTGCCGACTCGGAGATGGCAAAGACCTTAGCAACTTCCAATCCTTGTTTATCAGCATATTCTCGCAAGAACTTCTCCTGAGCTGGCAGGGAGTAGCCTGTTTCTTCTTGTTCTTTGCTGCTGACTCGGCAGAATATGACTGTTTTCATAATTATTCCGTTTAGCAACACAACATAAACGAACTGTTTGGCAATATCAAGTAATGGTAGGTTGGATTGATATTTTTTGCCTTGATTTTTGCCCGTAATTTGCCTTCACCTGCTTTAATTTCTGGTGGTATTTCAGTGGTCATTTGGTGGTATTTTTTTCGATGAAAAATCGTTGAAAGATTGATGCAATTTTTAGCCTCAATACCCCAGTTTAATATCTTAATTTTTTGGTGTCATTTTGGTGACATTTTTAGCCACAAAAACTGTCCAGCTTCTGCCTAGCTTTTGTATAGCCTCATAAGCTTCACTCATTCTGCCCGCATACAGCCATACTTTTTTAGCCTTAATTGTGCCGTTTTCTGGTAATGTTTTATTAGCGGCTTTGTTTTTTCTCATATTTTTTATGCTTATAAGCATCGTTTTGTTAATTTATTTAGTTAAAAACTTTCTTTAGTTATGTTGGTTTCCTTTCGATTCCGATCAAAACTAAACGAGTTTGCTAATTTAGCCTTCATTTCCTGCAACCTTTTCGCTTCAGGACTGTCGTAAGCGGAGGATGAGCTATTTGCAGAGAAAATCGTGACGATTTGCTGGTTGAGCTTGTATTGGTTGTTGGCAAAGACTAATTTTCCTTTTGAATTTTTCTTTCTCTGCCGTGTTACGACTACAAGAGGCTCTCCGTTAAAACGAGCAGTTTCAAGTGATGTTATTCTCCTGCTGACACTATCCATACTTGAAAGTCCTAAAATCTGCTTGAGCTTGCTTAACGACGGGTTGCATTCGCCATCTCCGTTCATAAAAACGGCTAATCCAGTAAAGGTATGCCACTGTTCTGGGGTAATACCAGCCAGGAGTTCCCCATAAAAAATCGGGTTTCTCCAGACTTGGATGAACAAGTTTTCAGCTGGTTTTAATTGATTTTTGTTTTTCATAGTCATTTTTAGCTTCAATTTTCAAGAGAGCTTCGATGAATGTCAGTAAACTCATGCCTATTTCTGTCACTTCTTGGAGGTTTAATACGACTCCATATTCCTCTTTGATAATCTGCCTTAGTTCTAATAAAAGATTGTTGCTTATCATATTTATTCGTTGGCATAGAGCCGTGCCTTAACGACTCGTAACTGATTAAAATAAACTTGCGGTGAGATTTTGAGTTCGTTTCGGAAATACTGATCAATTAACTTTTCCAATTTAGGAGTTTTACGGAAGATAAATACAGCCTTACGGGGATTGGAGCGGTCAATATCTTCAATAGGGCACCAAAGGGAGAGAGTGGTAGCAAGGGACAGATCGCTTGTTTGATAGTAATTCTCGTTTAATTCTTGCTGCGTCATAGTGATAGTTATCTTTTTGATAACTACCCATATTCTTGCTAAGACGACAGCAAGTTGCCACGGATTCTTTTACGACTTTTTTGTGATTTTTACGAGAGGGAACTGGAACGACGAAGTTTGTAGCCGATATTTCTTTTGGAAATAATCATGTTTTGGATTTCTTTTCTGGTCATACCCACATCCTCAAGAATGGGGACAATATTTCTTCGCAAGTACTGCACTGCCCTGGCAACTTCTGCTGGATTTGCCATCTGACAGTTCATATCGAGCTTTTTAGCTATCTCGGAATATTTTACAATTTGATTTGTTTGCATTAGGAGAATTAGAAATTTGATCTCATCCTGGGCGGGTGAGATTTCTTTTGCCTCGCCGTTTTTATACTGTATCATTCCTTTTGCCAGATCTATTTTTAATTCTTTCCAAGTGAATACTTCATTATTGGATTTGGTTAATTGAGATGTTTGTGCAAGATCTTCGCTAACGGTAACTGACACAATAATTTCCTGTCTTGCTTTATCGCGACGAGGAACATCAAAGTTAATAGGACTTACTTGAGTGATAGTAATAAATCCTTCCTTTTCCAAACCCAATAGTGTCTCCAGGAAGTTAACTTTTGTTGAGTCTTCACCAAAGAGAGTGAGATCAGTGCTTTCTTTTAGATTCAACTTAACACCATATTGTGAAGGCATAAAGGGGATATTTTTGAGGAAAGATGCTTTTTGATAGTCATAGGTTTAGGAACTATGTTCGAGAAATCGTCCGTGCTTTACAATCTCCCCCTTTATAAAAAGATCAATAAAATGGTTTAGGAGTTTGGTAAGTTCCTTTTTGCTATCATTAAGTTTTAAGTAAAGAGTGAATTTATCATCCAGAATATCATTGCAATATTTGAGATCGCTGTTTAGTAGTTGTTTTAACTCTTTTGCATCTAGCCCACCTTTTAACGCCTTTTGGTATAAAGGCTCGCTGCTATTTTCTATCTCGGAGATTATTTTTAATCGTTTGTTGGGATCGTTATAAGTTAATGCTCCTTCTGTAATTTGCCCCTTTATGCCTATCCCAAAATCTTCTGCTAGATCTAGAAGCATTTCTAGAATCCTTATTGGATAAACAAACTCAAGTTCGGGTCTTGTGGGATAATAAGTGAGAAGCTCAAGATTAGTTTCAATTTCAGCTGGAATCTCAGGTTCAAGTAGTAGCGATTTAAGAAGAAACAGTTGCCAGGGCGCATAGGTTTTTTGCTTATAAAAGTTACTATTTTTAGGCTTGATTTTTATCGTCATACTTGCAATTAACTATTACTTATTGTAGTCTAATGTTAACAAATAGCGAGTCTGCTATCAATTATGACTGATCAAACCATTCCACAACTTTTGACTTTATCGCAGGCAAGTAAATTGCTTAGTGTTCATCCAAACACTCTTCGTCAATGGGATAAAAAGGGCATACTTCAATCTGTTCGTTTTGGTCAGCGTAAAGACCGTCGTTACAAAAAAGAAGATATTTTAAGACTTATGCACGGCAGAGATAAGCCGTAAAATTTAACAATTTAATCGCCTAAACCCGCAAGGGTATGGCATTGAAGACCTCGACAGCAATAAGCTCTCCCTAGAGCGCTGTCGAGGCTGTCATCCGAAAGGGTGGCAGGTGGCGTAAGCCATCGCTGGGGGGAGCTTTTTGTTTCCCTCGATTTGACAATCTTGTCCACACGAAGTTAACATCACGAAACTTTCAAGGTTGAGCCTGGAAGGAGGTAAAAAATGAGAATGAAAATAAGAAAAAACAATAAACTCCCGTTTCCTGTCTTTCTGGCTGGATTACTTCTCGTTGTCGGCTGGGTAGCGTTATCCCCCCGTTTCTTAACCCAGAAGTCTCAAAAGGCAGTTGATAACGCCAAATATACCGAAATCCAGCAGCTGGCTGATGCCCTGCAAAACGATCCTAAGTATCGGGATAAGGAGTCACAAGCCTACAAAGAGGCTCGTCAAAGGTTTTGTTTGCTTTCTGTCCGTCCTGCTGAGCAAAGAGAAAAGGCAGTTGTCAATATAAGGGAGTTCCTGGGTAAACCGACGGTAAATGTCGACTTCGTTTGTAGTAAGTTTGAGGGAAACGATTACACTAAGCCTAAAATTGAGTATTACAACGCAGCTCTTTTTGGCTTTACTGTCGATCCCGAAACTAACTATATCGTGGAAGTAAGAACTGAGGCGTGGGAAGGCAGTCAATGGGGCCATAACAAAGACGGCTCAAGGTGGTTTGCTCCGCAGCCCGAAATTGACTATACACCCCGCTATACCCAAGCCCAAGCAAGAGAAGTGGCTGAAAAGTTTATTGCCGATCACAAGGACATTCTTGGTGTTGATCTTGCCAAAATGACCCTTGATCCAGAAAGAGTGGGGACAAAACCTGGTAACTACTTCTTCGGCTGGATAAATGAACAAGGGAGCGTCAATCTCACCATCACCAGTGGTGGGCAAGTAATCGTTTATTCTAACGAGTTGGGAAGACAGACGAGTAAATAAGGGGGTGTTCCCCGACAAATCCTCAACGAGGCTGGTGAAGTCAAACAGGGATGGGAACTTATTCACTCTTAGCATGAAAGCCCCGTAGAAGTCAAAGGCGGTTATTATGTTCTCTAAACAACCCCCAACCTCTTTTTTGCTCTCATAATTCTGTTAGATGCCATTTTGTAATATCCTGGATCGTTTTCAACTAAATAATATTTTCTTTTCATTAATAAGGCAGCTATTCCTACAGTTGCCGTTCCAGCGAAACAGTCAAGGACAATATCTCCAGGGTTAGAGGCTATCTTGATTATATGCCTCATTATGCTTAGCGGTTTTTGCGTTGGGTGTTCTAATCGTTCTGGCTTCATGCAAATTTTGCTTTCGATGAAATTGTGCATCTCTTGCTGATTAGTAAAATTCCATGTATGTCCTCTGTCCCATGCACACACAATCATTTCACAGCTGTGCAAAAAGCTGTTTTTATAAATTCTGGGTGGCGGATTAAGTTTGTGCCAAATTAAGAAGTTGCAGGTATCGAAGAGGGGGTCGAGTTGCTCATGCCATTTGCCAAAAAGGTTGTAACTTGTAAAGACAAATAAGTTTCCCCTAGGAGCCAAAATCCTTCTAAATTCTTTGACATAGTTTTCGATTTGGATCGCCCCGTCCCATTTGGCGATGTCATTGTTAAGGGGCTTTCTGCCAGGAAGAGGAATGTTGCCAGTCGAATATTTTCTTATATCGTAAGGCGGATCAGTCAAAATAAGATTTATTGATTTATCAGGCAATTTTTTAATCGTAGTCAAGCCATCACCGAAAATAAAAGAATTGTCCATCTATATTATTTTATGACATTTTTTAGTAGAATAAGAGCATGAGTTCAGATCTTTCGTATGTAGATAAAATTATCGAGACCGAAATAAGAGATTTTGCTGATAAATTTTTCAAAGATTACTGTATCGGGAAAGCGAGTAAAAAATCGAATATCATCAATAAGAAAAATAATATTTTTATTGCAGCGCTTGGAGATGAAATTACCGTTTATTCTGCTCTAATGAGATCTCTTGATAGCTCTTTGGGGAATAGATTAGAAAAAATAGCAAAACTTATCGCTAATGAAAACTACGAGGTTCGCAATGAGGTAACGGGATATATTTCTGAAGATTCTATTCGTGCCATTGCCTCTTTACTTGAGAGTTATAAAAACAGAAGTAAAAAACCTGAACATTCAGACCTTGATTTAATCTATAAAGAGGCTGATAGTAGCAAGAAGCTCAAGAGACACGCCTCAGATTATTACTTAACTCTAAGGTCTAATCCATCACAAAAGTTTCTTGTTGAATTAAAAATCGGTGGTGATTTGGACAATAAAAAAGCAAGGAGCGAGAAAGAAGCACTGCTTGAACAGTATGTAATTTTGAGAAACAGTGAAGAGATTAAACCTACAGATACCGTTAAAATATTCTTTTGCACTGCTTACAACAAATATGGTGAAGGTGCTAAATGGACGCAGGAAAGAGTTAGACAATTTTTCTGCGATGATGAAATTAAAGTTGGTCGAGATTTTTGGAATTTCTTTTGCAATTCCCCACAGGGATACGAAGTTGTTAAAATATCATATCTTAAGCATGCCCATTTTCTGAAAGATGCTCTTAAAAAGATAGTTGAGTATTTTGCTTCTCAGTAGCTGGCTTGTAGTTCAAAATAAGCAAGTGTGTTACTTCACGCTCGTTTCTTCCTCGGACATTGTATGAATAATTTTTGCCATATTCGTCTATGATGATTTTAGGATTTTTTTCTTGTTGTTCCCTATAGATCCTGAAAATAAAATCTGTTTTCTTGATGATCATTAAACCTCGACATTTTAATCTGCCGAATAATGCAGCTAAATCTTCCTGATCCTTCTTTTTAAAGGATTTTTTATCGTATTCAGAGAATTCTGTATCGTAAGGTGGATCGAAGAAACAGAAGTCTTTTTGATTAATCTCATTGTTGATCCTCCTGAAGAACTCTCTGAAATCTAGACAGTAAATACTTGTGTTTTTAAGCATATTAGTAACTTGTGGAGAGAAGGCATTATTTATTTTTGCATGGAAGCTCTTGTCGTTGTAAGAAGCTCCGCCGTATGGAATATTGAATTTGCCATCGCTGTTAAATCTAAACATTGATCCGAAGCAATATTCTCTTATGAAAAAAAACTGAGCTACTTCTTCTTCCTTATTTGAAGGAATGAACTTGTCTCTAAGGTAGTAATAATAAGCCCCCTTTGTTGCCGCCACAATCTGAGCGTAAAAATCATTGTCGCTAAATTCTCCGTTTTTGATTTCCAATCCAATAATCCTATGCAATTTGTCTATTAGTCCTTCTGCTAATAACTCCCAATATTTTTCTTGACCGTTGATCAATTTTGGAAGATTGTCGTCTCTACTAAGCCTACCGATTTCATCAACGATCTTGGACTCACTGATATTATTTTTGTATTGCTTTATGTTGTCAAAAACCATCTCGGCAATGATAGATAAATTATCCCAATCATCTGCTATTTGATCGAGGGCTTCTTTAAATTTCTTATTTTCTTCCTTTATGAAGCGGTAGAAAGTCATTAGGTTTTCGTTGATGTCGTTGATAATGGACTTTTCGGGTTCGAGGTTAAAATAAATTCCACCACCCCCAAAGAAGGGTTCGATATAAGTTTTTATGTCTTTGGGGATAATGTCTCTAATATTTTTATATTCGCTGGCTTTTCCACCTGGCCATTTAATGAGTGTTCTCATGGTGTTTGATTTTTCTCTATAAACTGGTTTAAGAACTCCTGGGGTATGCGATAGCCCTTCCCAAGCCTAACTGCTTTTAATTTGCCGCCTTTGATGTAGTTAAGAACTGTTTGCCAGTGAACCTGAAGAGCTTTTGCTACTTGTTCTACGGTCAAAAAATTATTGTTTTCCATAGCATTTTCTGTTATAAATCATTATAAGCATTTGTAAATGAAAATATCAATAGCTAATTATGACCATGAGAATAACTAGCAGAGATCGAGAATGGCAACAAAGTATTTACAAACAAGTTAAAAATCTCGCTGGGAGGCGATATACACCAGAAATTAATGTTGATTTGCCGATAGTTCAGACCTTCGATGGTTTGGCTAGAAATAAGGAATTTTATGCCAGAGTTAGAAAACTCTTTGGGGAATTAAGAAAAGGACAACGTGACATCTTTCCTAGAGATAATTGTGAATTGCTGGGATTAGAACTAACTAATTTTGATTACTGTCTTGAAGAGCTGTTAGGATTACTTGTTCAAATTAAGGAATATTCAACAGTAAAAATCCCTTGGGAGGAAATAGCTGCCATCAAAAAGAGGCTCGAAGAGTATAGCTGGAAGCTCCAAGACAAAATCCATGAGGTTCAAACTAGCTCCGACAATGAAAAGAAGGACAAACATAGCGAGAAAATATTTAATTCAGAATCCTATTACCTAAGTAAATTCCGCACCAGCCTTTACCAACTCGGTCAGCTAAGCCACTCCGACGCTGCCAAACTTTCAAACCACCCATTCCTCTTACTAACAGGGGTTACTGGCATAGGCAAGACTCACTTATTATGTGACTTAGTTAAGAAAAGAATTGAGGGCGGGGCGTTTAGTTTTATCACTTTAGGGCAAGAAATTAACGATACTGAGGACATTTGGAAACAGATAAGAAAATTAAACTCTGATAGTAGATTGCGATCAAAAAATGCCCTACTAGGGAAGTTTAATCTTCTTGGGAAGATAACAAAGTCTCGTTTCTTCATCGTTATTGATGCTCTGAACGAAACAAAAAGAGCTGCATATTGGAAGAGGGCTTTACCTATTTTGCTAAAGGACATTAGGCGTTACCCAAACATTGCTTTGGTGGTTAGCGTGCGAAGCGGTTTTGAAAAAGAAGTTGTAACTGACAAGGTGCGCAAGCGCTTCCATGAAGTAGAACATGAGGGCTTTCGGTTTAGAGAGTGGGAAGCCATAAAAAAGTTCTTTACGGAATTTGGGCTGCCCCTTCCTGAAATACCCCTGATTAATCCTGAATTTTCTATCCCATTGTTTTTGCTCCTTTTCTGTGAGTCCAGGAAGCGAAGAGCGCGGATAAAGAAAGGAAAACAATTATTTAGAGGTCATGAGGGGTCTACATCCATCTTTGAGGACTTTGTTAAAGGGGTTTCTAAGGAGATAGTGCAGGAGTTCAAGCTAGGAAGTGTTGATAAGGTGTGGAATAAACTCATTAAACCTCTAGCAGAAGGCATGGTAAGTAATCGCGGACTCAAGGATAGAATAAGTAGAGCGCGGTTCAAGGCAATTATAGCTAGAGAATTACCTACTATTGATTTTGTGCAACTTTCTTCAAGTTTAGAAAAACACCATTTGCTTATTAAGATTCCTAGATATGGCAAAGATGGCAAGAGAACGGGTTTTGACTACAGATTTACATACCAAAGATTTAGCGATCATCTAGTGGCGAGATATTTAATGAATAAGTATGCAGATAAGAAGATTTATGGAGTAAATGTTAGGAAGCATTTTAGGGAGAAATTGAGAAAAAATGGCGCAGTCGGTAAATATTTTGGTGACTACTCGTTTAGAGGCGTAATCAGCGCGCTTTCTATCCAAGTGCCCGAGAGGCTAGACGGAGAGGAACTTATTGATTTATGTCCCCATGCAAGACAAATGTTGGAAGAACCCTTTTTAGAGAGCCTAATATGGCGAAATCCGAAGGCTTTCTATTTGAATCAAAAGAGACGACCAGAAAAAGCAATTAAAATAATAAATACTTTAGTATTACCGTTCGAGGGTGGACATTCAAAATTTTTTTCCACCGTGTTGAATGTCACAGGATTACCCAAACATCCATTTAACGCATTACACTTACATAGTTATTTGATGAATTTAGGAATGGCAGCGAGAGATCATTTATGGTCAACCTTTCTTCATTACGACTATGGTGAAAATGGTTCAGTAGATCGACTTTTACATTGGGTATTGTCTAACAGTTTTAACAAAACTATCTCTGACTCATCAAAATTATTGCTGAGTGTAATGCTAACATGGTTTTTTACTACATCTAATCGTTCGATTAGAGATAAAGCAACTAAAGGTTTGGTAATGCTATTGGACAATTCCCCAACCACGCTATTTGAGCTTAACAAATTATTTATAGGTGTTGATGATCCGTATGTTACTGAAAGGCTTTATGCGGTGACATACGGGGTAATCCTGCGATTAAACGATTACAAAGATCCAGCAATAAAAAAGATAGGCAAATTAATCTATCAAAACATATTCCTTGCCAAGAAACCCGTTGCACATATTCTTATTCGAGATTATGCGAAATGTACTCTTGATGTTTTAGCAAAGAAGAGAGTCTATCTTCCCCCCAATCCCGCAAAAGTAAAGTCAACACTAGATACCGTATGGTCAAGATTGCCGACCACGAAGACTTTGGAATATAAATACGAGCCTAAAAATTTTAGCTGGGACAAGGCTTCTTACGAGGATCGTGGCGTAAGATCAATTTGGAATTCTTTTGATGGGATCGGTGACTTTTTTAGGTATATTGTCGAGCCAGCAATAAGTCACTGGTCTAACACTAAAAAAGGCGGGTCTCTCCCACCCACTGTTAAAGAACTAGAGAAAGATTTTGAGAAAAGTCTAAACCGTAAACAAGCTCAGCTTTATAAACGAATTAAAGCTTTCAGACCCTTTATAATAAGCTATCTAAAGTTGGACGAAGAAAATATAAGCGAGGAAGAGAAAAAAAGAATCAAAGAAGAAAAGGAATTGGAAAAGGCATTGAGTTCAATTAGGAAGACTTTCTGGGATTCACTTACAGTTGGACAAAAGGTGCTATACAGGAAGTTGTTAAGGCAGACACAATATCGATATCCCCGCAAAACGGGTCATTTTGATTCGGAGCTTGCTAAGCGCTTTATTCTTAAGCGAGTTTTTGAATTATATGTGCCTAAATTGCACGGTTATTTTGATGGTATGCACGCGAGTCATTCCGATAGAGAGCCAGCCGCAGTAGAGAGGATTGGTAAAAAATATCAGTGGATCGCACTTTACGAGTTGCTTGGTCATTTGGCAGACAATTCTGTCTTTTTAGAAAAAGATTATCCTCCAGAAGCAGGAGTCTATAAGGGTGCTTGGCAGATTGATGTGAGAGATATCGATCCGTCCTGTATAGTTCTTAGCAAGCCTAATTATGAAGATTCCCCCTGGCAACCAAAGTATGATGCCTGGAAGACAAAGTTGCATAATGATAAATGGCTTAGAAAAAGGTCTGATTTACCAAGACCAGAGAACTTTCTAACATATAAGGTTCAAAATAAAGAGTGGTTCATTCTGAACACTTTTTTTCAATGGCAACAAGAAGTGCCTCCAGAAGAGGAAAGATATCACTACCCTAGTAGAGATATCTTCTATGTGCTAAATGCCTACCTAATCCGACAAAGTGAAAAACAATCTCTGTTTAGGTGGTTAAAAAACCAGAATTTTTACGGGAGGTGGATGCCAGAAACACGAAATGGGATAAGAGAGGTCTTTTTTAGAGAATTTCCCAATTCCCCTATCTATGATGCAGTTTATTCAGCATATGACGATTCCCAAAATGGTTGGATTAGTAGGGTTGGGTTTCATAGGAGGATGCCTGGGATGATTATGGAGACAGGTGATGAATTTTCTCTTACTAGTGCTAGTAGAGATAAGTCTGTTGAAGAGTCATTTAATATCTGTTTACCGTCCAAGTGGATGGCTAAACTTATGGGCGTAAAACATGCGTCTCGTGATGGTTTTTGGGTGACCAAGGGGGGGAGAGAGGTCGTAGGTGATTTGTCTTTGTATGAAGGTGGCAGATCGACATTGTTTGTTGAAAGGAATTTTTTATTAAAATTTCTCAGTAAGCATGATCTCTGCTTGGTGTGGACTTTATTAGGCGAAAAAGGGGTGTTGGGAGGAGAACGAGGTAAACTACAGGGGATTTCTGGAGCTTATCTACTTGAGTCTGATGGTTCAATAACTGGTCAACTCAGGATGGTTGCGGAAAAATCTAGATAAGTCAAAAGGCAAGAAATCTATTTATTTCCTTATTTGTTAATTCAGGGTATTCCAGATAATTTACCCAGTCAATTGTTCTATAATCATACCATCTTTCGAGCAATCCAGGAAACCTAGTGGGCAGAATGATCCCCGAACTTATTAGTAGAATTCAATGGTGCTACTGTTTTTTGTGTCCTTTAACAAAATAATAGCCAGTTAGACCACTTTCAAAGGCTTCATTACATGCAACTGTAGCTTTTCTGCTTAGTTTTAGAACTTCTGAACCCACATTACCTTGACTAATCCGTAATTCTGCGTGTTCTCTCATTCTCTTTGAAGAGTTAATTATATTTTGAGTATGGTTTTCAAAAGAAATGTTATAAAATCCTACTTTCTCCCAAATTGTCCGCAGCTCTTCAGTTTTAAGAATACTAGGAAGATACCACCCTTTCTTCAAGTCTAATAAGGCTGATTTTTCCTCTTCACCAATAGGATCTCTCTCTAAAAAGGTATCGCTAATAACAATTTCTCCTTTCGGTTTTAAAACTCGATAAACTTCTTGGGCTAGTCGCTCTTTATCATATGAATGAATATAACTTTCACAAAAGATAACTACATCAAAAGTTGCATCTGGAAAAGCAAGATAATGATAGTCTTGGTTACTAAATAGGATACTATTTCTTTTTGATGTCCTACGAAGATAGTTTTCTGCAGAAACTAATTGGTTATGAGCTATATTTACCCCAACAACTTTAACGCTTGGTTGGAGTTCTACTAGTTCAAAAACCAACATCCCAGCTCCGCATCCTGCATCTAAAACAATTGCATCTTGAGGTATGTGGGCAAACTTAATTAATTGTCTTGTAAGCTCTTTTACTTCCTCATAATGAGATAGGTTTTTCCCTTCGACAGCAAATCCTCCATGTAAGGCATAAATGCCTTCTCTCTCTTCATCTCTGCCCCAATTTCTATACGCGCTTTCTGATTCAAGATAATAATTTCTGATTGCGTTGATAACGTCAGATTCCTTGCTCATAGTCTTTTATTCAAAGAATATACTTCTTTTAAGGTGTCGATTATTTGTTTGATATTGTCTTCCAAAGGATTATCTCCTTGGATCCTGATAATGTTTGTGCCACTATTTGTCTCTCGAAAAGATGAATATCTTTTACATAAGGTGTTAAATGTTTCTATGTCCGGTCCTGTTTGTAAGCCTTCTGCGTCTCTTTGTTGAACTCTTGACCATGCAACGCTTTCTGATATCTCAATTTCTACTAGCAGAAGTGGGATTGGTTGAATTATGCTTTCAATTCTCTTTACTAAATCTTCATCTAAACTTGTTAGTGCCTGATCCCAAATAACTATTTTTCCTAAACGAAGCGCTTCCAAAGCTTGACCCGTCAGTTTGTTAAAGAGTTCATCTCTGTTTACAGGGTATGGGGAAAACTGAAGCAGGGTTTTGTAGCGGTATTCATCTGGATCAATTTTCAATACTTTTTCTCCCAAGTTCTGGGCAAGCCTGGAGGCAAGCGTTGATTTTCCTGATCCCGGTATTCCCCGAATTATTATCAGCGCACCTAAGTTTTGGGTTAGCCATTCTTTTTCTTGTTCTCGATCAATACTCATCTTTAACTCCGATAAATCAGTTATAAATTTTCTTCATGAGATTTTCTACCTCTGTAAGTTCCTTACTCAGATTAACCCCCGTAATACTTTTAAAATCTTCCACGGTGACCCATTTAAAACTCACATGTTCTTTGGAAAGAATTATCTTCCCTGGAAAAACGGTACATAAAAAAATCAGATACTCCGTGTGGTTCTGAAGGTTGTGTAGAAGCTTAATTGGGAAGGCTGTCTTGATTTTTAATCCAGTCTCTTCAAATACTTCCCTTTCGAGAGCCTCAAAAAGACATTCTTCCTTATAAACATGCCCCCCAGGTCCATCCCAACCCCTAACACTTCCTTCAGTTATTCTAGGTTTAATTAAAAGGATTCTCCCCTTTCTAATTATAAGAGCTTTTACTGATATTTTTTTCATCTTGAAATTAGATCTTTCGTGCTAGAGCAAAGATATTAATTTCTAAACCAAATAACGTTTTATCTTCAGAATGTAAGATATTAAAACCATAGGTTGCTAGTAGATCCTTTAAACCTTCCTTGCTGTATCTTCTGTAATCTATTTGATAGGGGAGTTTTTCGTGTTTTGGAATATGGGCTCCTGGTAGGGTGAGGATTAATAACCCGCCTGGTTTAATAACTCTTGATATTTCTGACATAACTAAATTATCATCTTCTATGTGTTCTAATAACTCTGTGCAGATCACTGTATTTATTGATGAAGGCTGAAGCGGTAAATAACAAGCGTTGGCTAATAAGTTTGGCAGTCTCTCAGGAGCAGTTTTGTCCTCTGGTAGATGGTGATCTAAGGCGATGTAAAGAGTATCTACTCCAAATTTCTCTATAATTTCTGGTTTGTAACTTCTTCTTCCACAACCTATGTCAAGAAAAGGAGGTTTGCAATCAAATTTTTCAAAACAATTAGTTACAAACTCATAGATATTTCGTCGGGGAATAACCCAAAGTTTATTCAATTCTTCTTTAGTTAGATATTGTAGAACAATCTCTCGTATTTCTTGAATGCTTAATTTCTCTATGGCTAATTCTCTAGTGAAGTTTTCTAGTTCGTTGTTTTTCATAATTTTAATATTCCTTCTAGACGGGATAAAAATTCTCTAAAAAATTTGCGAGTGTAGTAATTATTTGGAAGATCTATTTGGGAAGAATAAATAGATGAGAAAAAAGCAATTTCTTCTGAGGTAAAAATTTCTCTAAGTTTTTTATCTGTTATCTGATTTAAAGCAAATGGTTGAAAAATAAAATTCTTAAGCACTTTATAAATCATTTTGTGTCGATAATATTCCCACATCTCTTTTGGAACATTACTACAGGCGAAATCTAATAACTGAATTTCATCTTCTCTTACAACGTTAAATCTTCCATTTGTAGAAAAATCTGTGGGGAAGTAAGAGTCTTTACAACTATTATTTATAATCTCAAACAGTTCCCTTCGTCTGTTCTTTATTACTCGACATCGCATAGGTACTATTTCATAACCATATTCCCTAATTCTATTTCCTAAATTATTTACTTCACTTAATTTGGGTTTTCCATTTGAATCAAGTTCTTGTTTTATTCCTCCTCCTAAAGCATAGGATGTTGTAGTAAAAGCACTATTTGGACCAGACATTTTTATTTTTCCAACGCCTCTCTCTTCTATAAACTCTATGAATGATGGAATAATATTAAAATAATTTCTAAACCCTGTTGACTCGTAAATTTTTTCTTCAACCTCTTTTGAAGCCTCATGGGTGCCAGCTAGTCCCCCAATCTGATGGTGACTAAAACCTTTAGTGGTTCTTTCCAGCCACTCTTTTTGTGGAATGGTATCTGCATCTGTTACTGCCAAAATATGGTGAAATTCCCCACTTCTTTCTAAAAGTCTGCGTAGAACCTCATCCATACCTGTTTTTCTTGCAATAGAAACTCCTGCAATAGGTTCCTTAATCACGTATAAAGGATAATTAGCTTGTTTTTTAAAATCTTCTATCTCTCTTACGGTCTCGTCCGTACTTCCGTTATCAACAATTACTACTTCAAAAGAACGATAAGATTGTTCGTTCAGGGCTCGCAGACACCTGGTAATTACCCATGTTTCATTATAAGCAGGAATAACAACACTTGCTTTTGTTTCTGGACCCAAACGATCTTTTATCAATTGACGGTTACCGTCATCCCTTTCTAAATAATCTTCAATAACGACTTGAGGCGATATATTTTCTAAAGAAAAAATTTTATGTTCTATGTAGTCTGTCATTTTTATTATTTTGTTAATGGAACAATAATTTATTAGCTTGATTAAGTTTATAATTAACCCAGTTCTGACACAAAACAAAGTATTCAGATGTTACAATTCTCCTCATCGTTTCTAAAAATTGCCTGTAATTCTCTATAACCAAAGTATATATTTGCTCTCGTGGGAGTTTTGTGGCAATAAAGTCTTGCAACCAGGTTGCTTGTTCTGTTGTCAAAGAAGGACAATTAAAACACTCTCTTAATATTTTCCCCTCTTCGATAGTTGATACCTCACGTAACATGATCAATGGAATAGTAACAGTACCGCTACGAATATCTGCAAACAACTCTCTTCCGTAGATCTGTGATGGGATAATGTCTTTAAGATCATTTAGAATCTGTCCTGCTCTATTGAGGCAAAAGAGACCTTCTGATGCAATAGAGACCATTTCATCTTCACCGTTAGTAAACAAAGCCTTAGTTGGGTATTCACAATGAAACCGTGCTCGTCTATCAATGTTGCGCAATATATCATCAATATTAGAATCCATGTCCTTTATGGAAGGATCTTTTAGAGATTGAAGTCCATCTTCAACAGTTTCGATAAGTAGTTGATTTATTTGCGGAGATAAAATCTCTGCAGTCAAATTTTGAAGAGTTTTCAATGCGACATTTACTGATGTATAAGTTTCTTGCTTACCATAAATACTCCAAGCAGTTTTCTTGTTTGCTCGGAAATCATCTTCATCGATAATATCATCGATCATTAAAGATAAACACCAAAGTAGGTCTGTGCTTGCAGCGACAAATCTGGCTATGTTTGTATCAACAGAATTCTCAATACCTATACTATAAATAAAAACAGGTTTTTCTTTGGTTACATGAGTAGTTAAAGTATGTAAAATTGGCGGATGATATTCAGTTGGAATCTGTTTTAGAATACTAACTAAAGCTTGGTTAGTTCCATTTTCAATGAATTCGTGGTAGAGCTCGTCAATAATGGGAGTAAAAATTCGTTCCCGAGTAAGAACGGGCAGATTATCAAGACTAAGCTTTGTGGCAGGAAAATGATTTCTCGCTATTTCCTGCATATTTATATCATTATAAGATATTTACCTTTGTTTTACAAAAATCTAAATAATTGATTGACTTGTTTTAACGTAGACTCTGGATATTCCAGTTCACTCGCCCAATCAATAGTTCCATAATCATCCCATCGTTCGAGCCAGACTTGACGAGAAATTAAATTGGAGATTTTATCAATATTTAATCTTTTTGAAAGTTTCTATTCCTCGCTTTGCTAGTCCAGTATTTGTCTTGATCTATTATCTTCCTTGAGGTTGTTGAAAGCTACCCGGAGAATTTTGAAATCCTCCCTCTGGTTGTTGTCCAGTTCCTTGAGGCCATCTTTGCTGTTGATTGGGAAGACTACCCTGTCGTGGAGATACGTCGCTAGGTTGTCCTTGAAGAGGTACTTGCTGTCCCGATGGTGGCGGTAATTGTTTAGAGAATGAGGCTTTTAAAGCAAAGTTAGTTCCCAGGTATGAACCTAAAACAGAGAGAATAAGGATTCCTACCCCTAGAAAAAAATAGATGAGATATTTATTCATTAATTTTAGCGTAAAAAGAAATTTTTTTCTTGTCAAGATAGTTTCTTTATAGTAAATTGAGAGTATGGAGCAAAAGACATCTTTTTATCTTACTATTTGTGCTTTAGCTATTGTTTTTTTTGCTTCAGCGGTGACATCTTTTCTTCTTACGAGCAAATCAACCTCTTTAACCAAGAGTTATATAGCATCGTTAGGAGAATTTGGTAGTCAAACCGAAAGACTTACTCAAGAATCTTCAACAAATAATCAATATCAGGGCAGTGATAGATTTGGTCTCTGCGATGGCTTTGGTAACAGAAATACTGATAATATTGAGTATGATATTCAAGACACAAAGGCTCTTGGTTTTGGCTGGGGAAGACCGCTAGGTGACGTTTTCTCGCAGGAAACAGTTGACAGAAATGGTAGTTTTGATTTTTCCGTACCGGATAGGATTGTTAAAAACATGCAAAATTCTGGTATTAAAATCTTTGGTACACTCTTCCCTACTGGCATTCCTAGAATCCCAAATTCGGTTGATATAGCAAGTTTTGGTCAATATGTAAGAGAGACTCTTCAGCACTACAAGGGACAGATTACCTATTGGCAGATAGGTATTGAGCCTTTTTGTCAGACAAGGTCAGAAACATGTTATAAAAACTTTTTTGAGCTAACAAAGACAGCTTATCATGTAGCAAAAAGTGTTGATCCATCAATAAAAATTTCACCCGGGGGATCAGCACCAATATATGATATGCATGGCAGAATTGATGAGATGTCTGAGGGAATTTTTGGCTACTTTTTTAGAAATGGAGGAGTCAATTATATGGATTTTTTCAATTTTCACTATCTTGTGGGTAAAGAGGAGCCAAGTATTGCAAAATACGTCAATTATTGGAAGCAGTATGTGGGCGCAAAAGAGATGTGGCTTTCAGAAACAGGAAGCAGGGATGTAGGTGATAGATTTACTATCTCAGCAGATGAAAACCAAGAATACCAATGGGTAAAAAAACATATTACTGATAGCTTCCAAAACGGTATAACTAAGATCTTTTGGTGCAGAGCCGAACACTCTTTTACTGACATGCCAGGTGTTGTCAAAGCACTTCAGGAAATAACCAGAGATTATGGTGGTAATCCCTCAGGTTCGGTGATACAAAGGCAAACAAGTAAAAATATTCCAGGAGGCCAACAACAGTCAGGTCAACAACAATTCCAACAGCAGAATAATATGATGCAGCAACAACAGCAACCTCAAGGGGGTATGATGCAACAGCCTGGAGGAACTACACCACAGCAGCCTCAAGGAAATCAGGGTTACTGTGGAGACAATAAATGCGACTCAATCGAGCAACAAACTGGAGGATGTCCGCGTGATTGTAAATGATCTAAGCGAAGAGGATTTTTAATGCTCAAAGAGAGATTATGAAACTAATACGTCTTCTGATATTAGAAGATGATCTACTAACCCTCTCTACTCTTCTGCAACATCTTTATTTGCTTGAAGAGAGACTAGTTAAGTTTGATGCTAAAAAAAGCTTAGCAATTACTATTCTCAGTGAATATACTCAGGTAAAAGAGTACGTAAATAAGAATCCTGCAGTCTTTGATATTATCTTACTTGATCGAGATTGCAAGTCAGGAGGTTCTTTTCATTGTATAGATTTCAAGAAGCATCAAGTAAATAAAGTAATAGGTATTTCTTCAGTGCCTGCCTATAATGAACAATTAAGAGAGAAAGGCATAAAGCGAATCGTTCATAAAGATTTTGCTCACATTGATATATTTGCTAAAAATGTGATCCAACATCTGGAAGAATTAATAAGTCAACTGTAAGAGAATGATCAATATTTTAGATAGTAAAATCTGATTTAGTGTACTGGATAATCTCACTTCAAAGCCATCACAGTATCAATAAAGTAAATCTAATATTGCTAATAAAAGATTGTAATTGATCTTAAGTTTATGTACTTTTACTTCTTTCTTACAGAATTAACATACTTTTCAATTAGATGAGTATGTATGTTAAATTACATGAATAAGAATTCCTCAAGAAATGTTCAAGTTGAAGATATTTATACGTTAAAAGAAGCAGGAGAAGAAGCGCCAGAAATAATTGGTGTAAAGACTGGGGTACCAGGACTTGATGAAATGTTTTATGTAGCGTTTATCAACAAGCAAGGAAAGCCACAAAAAAGACCTCTTGGTGGGTATCCTTTAAGAAGTGTAATTAACATCACAGGAATACCTGATACTGGAAAAAGTCTTATGGCCGAACAATTTGCTGTGACACAGGCAAGTCTTGGGAATTCAGTTTGTTTTGTGACTGTAGAACAGCCAGCAGCATTTCTTGCCGCAGGATTAAGGCAGAGAGCTTTAGCTTTAAATATCAATGTAAATAAAATAGAGGAGAAAATTGTTATTGTAGATGCTGCGTCTAATTCTGTTTTGAGAGACGATCTAAATTCTCTAGGAGATACCCTTGCTTATGTGTATAAAACGCATGATATAACCTCAACTGTCATTGATTCTGTCACAGGACTTTATGAAGCAAGAGAGATGCTTGCCAGACAAGTCGTAAGATATCTTTACAATTTCATGAAAAAATGGTACCAAACAGCGTTATTTGTATCACAAAAAAGAAGCGGACATGAGGAATTGACAGCAGAAGCAGCAGGTGGATATGCCGTAGGACATATTGTAGATGGAAATATTGTAGTCTCTAAAAAAGAGATATTATCACGTTTTGATGCCTCTTTTTACAAAAAAGAAATTGGAGATATTATTCGTCTTTTGAGAATTGATGGCTGCAGAGTTTCAGGTCATGATACTAAAACTCACCTTTTTGAGATCAATGAACTTGGTATTGCCAGTGTTGGGCCAACACTAGAGGAATTAATCAGAAAGGAGGTGAGAGAATGATGGAAGTAATTAGTGAAGCAAAAGATACATCTTCAAATTTAGAGGCGAAAGCAATTAGAGTCTTTCTAAAAGTAATTGATATTATAGGAGGTCCAAAAAAGCTTTTCGAATACAGGAATCTTACCTGGCTACCTTCCTTAATGGAGGCTGCGTATGTAATTACTCTTAGTAAAGAAACTATGAAAACAGAGGAAGAGATTGCTCAGGAATTGGGGATATCCTCAACTACAATTAGGAATATCTTAGCAGCTAGTGAGGAGCGAGTGAAGGAACGCTTACAGGAGGAGATGGAGGAAAAAACAGAAGCTCCTAAAACTCACATCGCCGGGGGGCTGGCAAAAATTGCTTATCAGGAAGTAGTCTCAGGAAGAGAAAATATTGATTTCTTAGTTAGTATTTTGGAAGACTACTATAAAGAGCTTTCTCAGATTATTTGGCCAATTGAGGTGTTACAGCATATAAAAGGAGTAGATTTCCCAGCAGAAAAAGAACTTTTAAAAACAAAATTGCAGGGAATAAAGATAGGCAATATGAGCGCAGAAGAGATTCTTGAGAAACTCGAGTATCCTATCAAATCGCCATCCGATCTTCTGAAGAAATTAAACCTTCAGAGTAAATCTTAGTCCGGTTTATGGAATTTGCCTATCCGAAGATTAGATTTCAAAAGATTTGTCCTGTTGATGAAGCAGAGACAGAAGCTGATAAAATATTTCTTAACGGCCTCTGTCAATTAGATTTTAAGAAATTGCAGAGGCCGTTTTGGGATATTCTCTCATCTCATCAATGTGATCAGTTGGGTAAGTCTTACATATTTTGCATCATAGACCAAAAAACTCAAGAATGCGTAGAGTATTTTACAAATAATTTTGGCTTTAATCCTCACCGTCTTTTTATCTCGTGGACAAAGAAAACTTTTTTTGGAGAAAGTTTTTGTATCCAAGCTCCGACAGGTTTTGGAAAAACAACTTTTGGAACGGTTATTGCTCAAATGAAGAAAGGAAGAGTCTGTTTTATTGTTCCGACAAAATTTTTAGCAGAACAAATTTATGAAAAGCTTAGCTCAATGAAGCCATCGAAAAAGATCGTGTATCTCTCAAGAAAAACAGAGATAACAGACTTAAAAAAAGATAGTATTCTAATTATCACTACCGCATTTCTGCATAAAAACTTTCCCTCACTTCCTAAAAATTTTGATTTGGTATTTATTGATGACGCGGATTCTCTTGTGAGAAACCCCAAAAACATAGATAAAGTATTAAATCTTATCGGCTATACTTCAGATGATATACAAAGTGAATGGGAAAGACTTAAAAGACAAAAGAATACCTTGGAATGGAATAAACAAAAGCCGCCGAAAGGTCAGGTGATTGTTTCATCAGCCACTCTGACACCAAAGACCAAAAGATTACTTCTTTTCAAATCACTTTTAGGATTTGAGATCGCTGAAAGTCAAACGCATTTAAGAAATATTGTTGATACTTTTATTGAAAGAAATGACTATATAAACCAAATTGTAAAACTTATCAAAACACTGGGGAAAGGTTGACTTAGTTTTTTCAATGCTGATTTTTCCAAAGAAGATCTTGAAAAGATAAATCAAATATTGAAAAAAAGGGGAATTACCTCAGAATTATATTTTCATCTAACACCACAAGTAAAACAGGATTTTATCGAAGGAAAAATTGATGTCTTGCTAGGACTTGCAAATATAAGAAATCCCCTATCACGTGGAATAGACTTGCCTCAAACGATACGATACGCAATTTTTGTAGGAGAGCCGATGTATAAAATTCCTCTTGAACCAACGCTTTCTCCCAAAAGACTTTTTATTTTATCTCTTCTCTTTCGTGACTATTTACGAAAAAATCTACCACAGTTACCGCTTCTACTTGGCACTTTAAGAAGAATAAGTTTTCTTAGTGAAGAGGATGTAGAAAATAATCCCTCATTAAAATCCAAACTCGAACCTTTAAGAGATGCGATTGCGGATTTAATCAAATCAAAAGATGAATTGGCAAAATTACAATCAAATTACATTATAAGATTTGAAAACAATAACCCTGTACTTGTTATCGCAGATCCTAAAACATATCTTCAGGCATCAGGAAGAACGTCAAGACTATACCCAAAGGGGCTTTCTTTAGGCTTATCCATCGTTCTCTCATCGGAAATAAGGCTTTTGGAAGATTTGAAGTTAAGATTAGCCAATCTCGGCTATGAAATAAATTTTCAACCTTTTCACTCTCTTGATATTAAATCGCTTATCAAGGAAATAGATAAAGAGAGGAAAGAGATTGAAGAAATAATGAAATTAGCTTTTTCAGAGAGAAAATATGATCCTATAACCTCTTGTTTGGTTATAGTTGAATCCCCCACAAAAGCAAAAACAATAGCATCTTTTTTTGGTAAACCTGCAAGAAAAACGACAAACGGAAGTAGTTATTATGAAGTAAGCGCTGGTAATAGGATATTTACTATCGTACCTTCTGTAGGACATCTTACTGATCTTGTTGAAGAAGGAGGGGTTTATGGAGTTTTTGAAGAAAGCGGACAACTAATTCCTGAATTCTATCCTCTTCTCATCTGCTTGGAGTGTAAGAAGAAAGTAGAAGCAATCTATAGTTCTTGTCCCTATTGTAGCTCTAAAAATATAAAAAGCAAGATAGATCTGATAAATGTAATAAGAAAACTTTCCTATTGGGTTGATGAAGTTCTCGTCTGCACCGATCCTGATGCAGAAGGAGAAAAAATCGCTTTTGATTTGTATTGCTATCTTTACCCTTTAAATCGAAACGTTAAAAGAATAGAAATACATGAAATTACTCCGAAAGAGTTTATAAAGGGAGTTCACAATTGGCGAGTGCTGAATACACATTTTTTAGAATCTCAGTTGGCAAGGCGAATTACTGACAGATGGGTAGGTTTTTCTTTAAGCGAACTTTTGAAGAAACAATTTCACGAAATGAATATATCAGCCGGAAGAGTACAAACTCCAGTGCTCGATTGGATTATCGAGAATGCGAAAAAACAAAAGGAAAAAGTTTATAATATAAGGCTAAAGTTTGACAGTTCAACTGAGCAAATTGTTACGTCTGATTTAGAAATCATCAAAAAAATAAAAGACTCTTTTAACAATAAAGGTGTTAAAGTCTCTCTACATTTTTTACAAAAAACAAAAGAGTCTCTTGCACCTCTCCCTCCATACACCACAGATACGCTTCTTAAGGATGCAGTAAGATTTCTACGATTTGATACCAAAACTATCATGTCATTAGCTCAAAAATTGTTTGAGATGGGATTTATTACTTATCATCGAACAGATTCGACGCATGTTTCTTACGTTGGTCAAGAAGTTGCCAAATCGTATATGGAAAGCAAAGGAAAAAAAGATCTTTTTGTGCCACGCTCTTGGGGAAAAGTTGGAACTCATGAATGCATTCGTCCAGTAAGACCGATTGATCAGTCAGGTATTATAGAATATATTTATCTTTATAATATACCTTCTTTAGATACAAGATCTCTAAAACTCTATGGACTTATTTTTCAACGCTTCCTAGCTTCTCAAGCGAAATCTGCAGAAATTGAGAAAGCAGAAAAAGAGCTAAATATTCAAGCAGACAATGAAACTTTATTGAGTTCTAGAGAACTTGTAGTGACTAAAATTCTTCAAACAGGTTTTCTTGAGTTCTATAACACCCTTACGCTTTCATCTTCACAAGAGGGCGAATTTATAGTCTCCGAGCTAAATATCAAAAAAAGACCTTTAGTATATCCTTACACAGAAGGCGCGTTAGTAGAAGAAATGAAGCAAAAAGGACTTGGAAGACCGTCTACTTACTCATTAATTATTGAAACGCTAAAAGAAAGAGGATATGTCATAGAAAAAAGGGGTTACTTATTTCCCACACGAAAAGCATTTGCAGTTATGCAATTTTTAAAACAGAGTAATATTCATCTTATATCTGAAAGCTTTACGCGAGAGTTAGAAAAGACAATGGATTTTATAATAGAAGGAAAAATAGACTACAATTCTTATTTAAAAGATTTATATCGTTTAATACAAGAAGTTAAAAATAACGCTCTTTCTAAGAGCAAAACATTTTAATACAATTGCGGTTTTTTAGGGAGTAAAAAGAAGTAAAAAAAATTTAATTTTTTGATGGGTGCGTCATTAAAGTTTAAAAAATTTTTTGATTATGAATGAGTTTTGTTTAAAAAATAAAGATCTAGAAAAAAAACATTCAATTAAAAATGAAGTTAAATTTTCATCTAAATATTTACATCTTTGTAATCAATTTCTCATCAATTTCTAAAATAATTCATCTATTATTGTAAACCATGAAAAAAGATGAGGTTTATCCTGCCTTTGTATTAAAACAAAAAGTAGTTTTTCCTACAGAGAAACTTTCAATGGTAATCACAGGAGAGAAAGAATTAAAAGCTATTAAAAAATCAATTGAGAATAAAGGAAAAATAGTACTTCTTTTTCAGAAAAATTCAGATAGAAGCAGGATTGGAACCCTGTCCCAAATACAACAACACTGGGAACTTGCTCCTTCTGTGTTGGGAATGAATATAGAAGGAATAAAAAGGGTAGAGGTAATGGATGAGTTTGAAGAGAATGGAATCAAGATGGTTAAAGTGGCAGAAGTCGTTCAAAGAGAGATAAAGGATGAAGAAGAAAGAGTTGAGATTGAGGCAATGGCTCATAATGCATTTAATCAGTTCAAACAACTAATTCAGTTAGAAGAAAACATTCCAGCGATAATTGTTGAAGAATTTCAGAGAGAGTATCCTTCGGCGGAAAAAATAGCAGATATAATCCCAGCAGTTTTAAATTTAGATTTTAAAGAAGAGCTTAAAATTTTAGAAACGATTGATATTAAAGAAAGGCTTAATCTGATTAACACTAGATTGGCCTATGAAGTGAGTGTTGCGAAGACAGAAAAGGGTATACAAGAAAAAATCGCTCGTGAAGTAGAACAGGCACAAAAAGAATTTATTTTAAGAGAAAGGCTTAAAGCAATTGAAAAAGAACTTGGAATTTATGAGGAACAAAAAGAATACGATCTATTGGAAAAAAGACTTTTACAAGCAGGATTGCCGTCCGATGCACAGGCAAAAGTGATGAGTGAGCTTAATAGGCTGAGGAAAATGCCTTCCTTCTCTGCTGAGGCTCCTTATATTAGAACATATCTTGAATGGATAGCTGATCTTCCTTGGAATAAGAGGGATGAAACGAGCGTTGATCTTGTTAAAGCTCGTAAAGTGCTAGATGAGGATCATTATGGTTTGGAAAAAGCAAAAGAGCGAGTATTGGAATATTTAGCTGTTCAAAAATTAACTGGAGGAAAAGGAAGAGGAACAATATTGGTATTTGTTGGTCCTCCAGGTACTGGAAAAACTTCTGTTGGACAATCAATAGCTCGTGCTTTGGGGAGAAAGTTTGTGAGGATTTCACTAGGAGGGATTAGAGATGAGGCAGAAATTAGAGGACACAGAAGAACTTATGTGGGAGCATTGCCAGGAAGAATAATTCAAGGAATGAGAAATGCAGGCACGAAAAATCCTGTTTTTATGATGGATGAGATTGATAAAATTGGAGCGGATTTCAGAGGCGATCCTGCAGCTGCTCTTTTGGAAGTATTGGATCCTTCACAAAACTATGCTTTTTCGGATCATTATATTGAAATCCCCTTTGATCTATCTGAGGTTTTCTTTATTACAACTGCCAATATTTTGGATACCATCCCACCAGCGTTACGCGATAGAATGGAAGTTATTGAGTTTTCTGGCTATACTGACCTGGAGAAATTCCATATAGCTCAGAAGTTTCTTATTCCAAGAGTACTCTCCAGCACAGGATTGACTGAATTGCAGCTAAAAATTGATGATGCTGCAATTTACAAAATTATTACCAATTATACTCTGGAAGCAGGGGTAAGAGCTCTAGAAAGAAAGATTTCGGAGATTGCTCGCAAAATTGCCAAACAAACAGTGGAAGGAAAAATTACTCAACCAGTTATTGTTACAGTAGCAAATTTAGTAGATTATCTAGGACCGGAAGAATATGAAATTACTATGGGTAGCGAAGAAGATATAGTTGGGGTAGCAACAGGTTTAGCTTGGACACCGGCAGGGGGAGAAATAATTTTCGTTGAAGCGAATTTGATGCCAGGCAAGGGCAATTTGCTACTAACAGGGCAACTAGGTGATGTGATGCAAGAATCTGCCAAGATAGCGCTTTCCTATATCCGTTCTAAAGCCTCGGAGCTAGGATTTGATCCAGATTTTTATTCTAAGCATGATGTTCATATCCATGTTCCCTCAGGAGCTATTCCCAAAGATGGGCCATCCTCAGGAATTGCTATTGCTACTGCTTTAGCCTCAGTGTTGACAAAAAAGAAAGTCAGAAAGGATGTCGCTTTGACAGGAGAAATTACTTTATCAGGAAAAGTGCTCAAGGTTGGTGGAATAAAAGAAAAAGTTTTGGCAGCTTATAGGTCAGGAGTAAAAACAGTAGTCATGCCAAAGTACAATGAGAAGAACTTAGTTGATGTGCCGGAGGAGGTTCGTAGAAAATTGGAGTTTAAATTTATTAATTTTGCAGATGAAGCGCTAAAAATTGCTTTAAGGTAAGATCAACTACAATTAAAAAATCTTAAAGAGATTATTTAATTATTTGCCATAAAAATTAGAATCTCTTGCACTTTACTTCTCCTAAGTGAGACTTTCAATTAATTGTAAGAAACTCTATAAAAATTAATCACAGAACGGATCAAGTTGTTACTTTATTGATGAATTTAAAATTAAATATTGTTAAGTTATAATTAAAAATTATGGAAAATAAATTAGATTATTCTCCTTTAAATAATTCTAATTCAAACACTCAGGAAGTACAGGAAATAAAAAAAACTCTTTTTTCAAAATACATTTGGATAGCAATAATTGTTACTTTGGTTGCCTTTTTGGCATTTCCTGCGATCTATTTTTTCTCGCACGATAGATCTAAGATAGCACCAATAAAAGTTGATGAAGTAAGAAAAATGCCTTTCTCTAAAAAGCGCTTTTCCGACAATTCAAATAAGATTTCTTCTCGTAATACTACACCCCTCCTCTCCCCTTCTTTAGCAGAAAATAATCTAGATAAAAAGATGGGTAGCGTTGCCGATGTTAAAGGTGCTGCAAAAAATATAAGTCTCGGTTTTAATAATGCAGAACAAATAGAAAGTCTTGATGATCAATATTCTTGGATAGTATGGGTTGCGGGTAAAAAGCTTCAGCTTGCAAAGAGAAATAAAGAAGGAGAAGTTATAAGGATTAAAACCATCTCGCAAGGGGAGATAGTCCTTCCTGCTATTGCAGCAAACCCTAAATACATGGGTGTTGCTTGGGTAGAAAGAAATGGAATGCAAGAAGTGGTAAAAGCTTCCATATCCCAAAATGCAGGAGAGGATTTTGAGAATCCTATACTTTTAGGTCAAGGAAGTGGTGTTTCTCTTGCAGCTAATAATGAAGAAATAGTTGCAGTTTGGCATGATGGTAAAGAAAACACATCTTCAAGAGTGATGTTTTCAATTTTCAAAGATGGCACTTGGTCTGCACCTATTCGTGTAGATAGTTCCACTAGAGCTGCGATTTGGGCTTCAGTTTTTTATAAAAATGACCACATATATGTAACCTGGCGTGATAATAGAAAAGGAGTATATAACGTTTGGTTTCGAATCTCTCAAGATGGTGGTAAGACATGGGGAAAAGAACAACAGCTAACTACTGTAAGCGGTGGCGATCCGGATATATGCGTTGATGGCAATAATTTTGTCTGGATTGCCTATCATACTCAAGCTCAAATTTTCTTGATTCGTTCAAGAGATAATGGTGCCTCTTTCGAACAGCCTCAAAAAGTGGGGAATGGGTGGTTTGCTCACTTAAGCTGTACTGAAAAATTTGTTGCTGTTGGATGGGAAGCAACAAACTCCTCTCCCCAATCGAGGAACAAAGACGCAGGATGGGCAATATTCAATACTGATGGGATTAAAATAACAGGAGAAAATATAAAGGAGGGTGAAACAGCAGCAACAACTGTTTATCTTACTCCTAATAACAATCTACTGGAAATTTTATGGATAAAAATATCGGGGGACAACCCTTTGGTGGGAACGCTTCGTCATAAAAGTTTTAAACCTTTACAATAGTTGCCTCAAATCCTATTTAAAAAGGATAACCAACGATTGGATTTAAAGCGCGTTAGTTAACTTTAAAACGCTTGACAATATATTAGAATTTGCTAATATATTAAAGTCTATCAGTCCTAGATTAGTCCGTTGTTTTCGTTATTGGAGAGAAAAGTCTTATGAATATTGCCTACTTTCGCAAAAGTACATTTGATCAGGAAAAAACAATTCAAAATGTGAAAAAGGCAATTTCTGATTTAGGTCTTACGATTGTAGGAGAAACTGAGTTGCCAAATGGAAAAGGAGTAATTATCACTGCCTGTAATCCACATTGGATGGAAAATCTTATTGACTCTGACTTTAATCTTATTGGGCTTCTCCCCTGCCAGATAGCAGTTCTTAATAAAGATAATCACGTACTTGTAGGTACGGGAAGTGCTACCTTACTTAGTAACGTAACGCAACATTCCACATTGGTTCAGGTGGCAAAAGAGGTAGATCATAAACTCAAGGAAATAGTTCATATTGGAGCAGGGGTTGGTCCACGCAAGGTTGTTGACGTAAAACTCTATTCGACTATGACCTGTCCCTATTGCAAGATGGAGGCAGCCTGGCTGGATAAAAATAAAATCAAATATGATCAAGTCTTTGTAGATCTAAATCCCAAGGAAGCAGAAATCATGGTTCAAAAAACAGGACAAATGGGCGTTCCAGTAACACAAATTCAATATGAAGATGGAGAAATAGAGTATGTTTTAGGATTTGATCGTACTAGGCTGGAGGAGATTTTAATTGAAAGAAGATAATTTTCTCAACTAAAATCCCCCGTTTAAAGCGAGGGATTTTAGTTTATTAGTAGACTACGTCTACTGAGCATTGCCCGGTTTGCCAATGAGAGTTCCGTTGATATCGATATTATCAAGGAAGGCAAATCCTACTCCTTGATCAGTTCCCTCATCAAAGACAATGCTAATACTCTTTATAGTTGAACCAGGAAGGATAGGTGGGAATGCTGTCGCTGGATCATACCTTCTTCGTTCCCAGGTATTTCCCTGTGGATCAACTAGTGGAGTAGTTGAGATAGGAGCGGGTGAGTTACACCCGATAAAGTGAAGAACGTTGTCATCTGTTACTACATTAAATCTAGGTGCACCAGCTCCACAATGTCCATCACTACGCACATCCCAACCAATTTCACTTAATGTTATACCTTCAACACCTTCAACTTTAGCCCCCGATGCTGCATTAGTCACAGTTGTGCCATTTTTGGTTAAATAAAGCGCATGATTTGAGTTGCCTGCATCAGTTAATCCCTGATGTGTCACCCACGCTGCAGAAACAATTCCTGTACGATCGGGATCAAACTCAAATGGTTTTGCTTTATAAAGTTTTGCAGCAAATGCGGCAGATGCTAGAAGAGAAATAACAAGAAGAGAAGAAAAAACTACACTTACTAACTTTAATTTATGCATTTTTTTTGATATCACCTCCTTTCAAATAAGAGTCATTCAAATAAGAGTCAAGCGATAAAAGAATATTAAACTTATATACTAAGTATATAAGAAGTTCTAGGAAATTATGTAACTGCTTTGTAAGAGAGGGGGTAAAAAAATCCTCACTCTAATCAATCTAATAACTTTTTTCTCACCTACTTCTTTCGAATTTTTAATACCCTTCTTCTTTTGAAGTGTTATTTTCTCTCCAATAAATATTTCTAAATGTTCTTTCAAGGAGGTGATTAAAGATGAGAGATATTAAGAATGCGATCGATCACTTACGACAACACCAAGCATTTCCTGCAACTCGTGAAGAACTGATCAGGGAATGCAATAATCTTTCTGATTTTTCAGATGAAGATAAGCTATGGTTTGAGGAGCATCTTCCCGAAGGAACATATAATTCCGTTGATGATGTAATCAAGGCATTAGGATGGAGTGAAGAAGCAGTTTTGAGGGCAATGTAAATTCCTGGATTTACTCCTCCGCAGTAAGGTTGTTTCTAAAAAAACTTTTATCTTCAGATAAATTCTCTGTAACAGAGTGTCAAGAAAATTTTTTATTCTTGACATTATCTAGAGATTTTATCTAGACTGAGACTGAGGATGAAATCAGCAAATAAAAAGCAAAAAAAGCGTTCCTCTCATAGTAAGCGCACACACCTAGCATTCCCTCAACGTAGATCGCGTATTCTTTTTTTCTTGTTTGGTTTAGGTGTAGTTTTATCGTTCAGCTTAACTAAAGCAATTCAGAATCAGCAAAAGATTCAGTTTGCATCTGTGCAACAAGCTGTTTTAGGAAATGAAGAAGAAAAAGAAAGCGAAGATGGAAATAAAGTTGAAGAGGAAAAGAAAAAAGAAGAAGAAAAGAAAGAAGAGCAGCAAAAGCAGGAAGAAGAGAAAAGAAAAGAAGAAGAAAAGAAAAAGCAAGAGAACTCTCAATTACAATCTTCATCTCAAAGTTCTTCTGGCTCCCAACGTACTTCTTCAAAGCAATCATCTTCTCGAGGTAATCTTCTGCCTTCCCCAAATACAAGTATTGTTCCGACTTCTAAAGAAGCTGAAGAAAATGAAAATGAGATCGCAACCCAAGAGAATATCAGTGAACGTGAGATTGAGTTAGAAGATCACACGGGACAAAAAACGAAAATTAAAATTGAAGACGATGGAACAACAAAGGTTGAGCTAGAGAAAGGAGAGCTTAAAATAAAGTACCGCTTTGAGAATGGTTCTCTTCTAGCAAAAGTGGAAAATGAAGAAGGTGAGGAAGTTGAGGTCGAAGAAGACGAACTTAATGAATTAGAGAATAAGATTGAGACTAAACTTGAAAAAGAAGGAATAAAAGTAACCTCACAAGGTGCTGCTCTGCTCTTTTCTAAGAATAACATAGCTGCACTTTCAAGACTTCCTTTAGCCATATCAACAGAGACAAACAAGCTTATCGTGACAACGCCTAAAGGTGAACGACTTGTTGCTGTACTTCCCGATGATGCAGTAAATAGAATTTTTAAATTAAACGTCATTGATTCTTTGGAGAATGCAGCATCTAGCGGACTTTCAGGAGGAGAAAAACAAGATATTGAGTTAACTACAAGAAATGATGAACTCGTGTATAAAATACTAGGAAAAAGAACATATCGTTTGTTTGCCTTTATCCCAATTCAAGCATCTGTGGAAGCACAAGTGTCTGCTGAAACTGGACAGTTAGTTTCTGTTGATAAACCAATTTTTACTCGTTTCATTGATTTATTCTCAATTTAATCTCTTCTTGCGTTTTCTTTACTCGGTTTTTATTTCTCTCTTACTCCTAATTTGTATTATTGCAGCGTATGCTCAAAATAGTAATTGCTTTTATTATAGGGATTAGTTTTTACGGATTTTTATGTTATTACCAGCCTATCATTGAAGCTTACTCTGAACAAAAGAATCTAGAAGATACAGCGTTGAATTCACAGTTAACTCCTCCGCCACCGCTTCAATAGAGTGAGAAATATTCTCCAGGACTATTACCAATTTGACAATCTGTTGAGTTTATGATACTATAGGATCATATGATGCGGGATGATATTTCGCCTAAAATTGGTCTTATTTTTATCGCCATGCTTCTTTTATTTGCAGCTTTTTATCTTGGGCTTATGCGTGTGGATGTCTATCTTCGCAACAGTGCTGTTGATGAATGTGGAAGAATGTCAAAGTTTGAAAAAAGAGACAACAGTCAAAATGCGATCATCTCCTATCCAGTTGCAGATGTCTATCAGGATTGTTTAAAGCGTAAGGGATATTAATATTTAACTGCGTTAAAATCCTAGCTGGGATCGGAATATTAACCACAGTTTTTTCCAAAATCCCGCCTTTTGATATTCTTTATATTGTCTCTTCTTGAAATAATCGATTGTGCCAGGAAGTGGGGGATCTATCCAATTTGAGAGGACTATCCATTCGTTATTTTCATTTTTTTTTGCAATGAGTGTAATAGTAGAATTTCCAATTTTTTTTTGAAATTCTGTAGTTCCCCTCTCTTTGCCCGAGCGCATTGTGTCAGGATATCTATAAGCTTGCCATGCAAGTTCTTGAGACAATCCTCGTTGTCCTAATCTTTCAAGCGCATGGTTGGTCCAAATAATTCCTCCATATTTTCGGTCGAACATAATAGAATTATCTCATACGAAAAAAAGAAGAACAATCTCTTGCATTCTTTTTACACGGGTTTTGTTGAAATCTTACGCATTAAATATATGCTTTCCTTATAAAAGAAATGAAAGCAATAGAACAACTATGAAGGATGGGCTCTGAAAAAGAGCGCTTCCTTTCGGTTGTTTTATTGCTTATATTATATTCAAAGGATTTCTCTAGTATCAAATGATACTCCTCTTTAACAGAGACCAAAAATAATCAAACCTCAAAAAAGTTTCTTTTATTGTTGAGAGAAGAAATCTTCATATATTCTTACGTTTTCTTTTTTCATTTTTAACAAACAAATTTTAAGATAAACATTACAATGAACCTGTTTGCGTGGGTTATTTTTGGAATTTTTGTAGGTTTTGTTGCTCATATTCTGGATAACAGAGGTGCGTGGGGAGGGATTAGTGGTGCAATTCTATTTGGAATTGTAGGATCTCTCATGGGAGGATTGGTAGCAACGTATATTTTTGAAACACCATTTTCAAACTTTGATGTTGTAGGTTTTAGTATTGCGCTAGCTGGTGCTCTTTTCTTTGTCCTTATTCAAAGAACATTTTTCACTCGAGGTGAGAAATTTTAATATTTTTCTTTAAAGTATCAAAAGTGACATATATTCTAAAGACGACTAGCTTAGAGAATAAAGTGAATTTTAATTCTTTAGGATAATAGCATCATCGAGCGTATAGCTACCTATGCGTATTCGTTCAATTGAGTAAGCTATCGCTCCACAGCCAATTTGCTTTCCAATTGAATTTACAAGAGATCTAATATACGTTCCACTGGAACATATGATCTCAGCTGTTACTAGAGGTAATGTTGAGGGAAGATCGCTTTTTATTCTCTGCCAGCGTTTCAAAATTGTATCTTGGCGAAAATCACCTTTTACTCGTGATATATCAGAGAGAATTTCATTGAGAATTTCTTTCTGGTTTACTAAAGAGAACTTATTGATTTGGAAATCAGTAACCGTTACTTCTTTTGTAGGATATGTGGGAAATAGTACTCCTTTGCGCGTCCAGTAATACAACGGTTTTCCTTGTACCGTCTTTGAGGAAAACGGAGGAAAAGGTTGTTGATATGTACCTTTAAGATTAGGAATTAGCTTATGCAGTTCCTGCTTGATTTGTGTTAGAGAAGGTGGAATTGATATTTTCGTTATTAAACCCAGAACATCGTAGGTATCTGTCTCTACTCCCAAGAGCATTTGAGTGCGATAATGCTTGTCTAACGACTCAAAAAAGTGCCTTTTTTTATTTGCCTCCCCGATTAGAAGAAGTACCAGTCCTTCTGCCATGGGATCAAGACGACCAGCAACGCTTATTGTCTCTTTCGCATATGCATTAAAGGTATTTTTGAAATTAATAATAAGCTCTCCGCAAGTCATTGCTCTTGCTTTATAAAGTGGTAAAACCGTATCCATGAAGAATATTTTAGCAAAGGGGAGTTTTAGTGTCTATTTCGTCCCCTAAATATGAATTTTAATTTGAGCGTATATTTACATAAAGGTAAAATTAATAGTGTAAAATAGAAAAATGGACCAGCAATTATATTCTCTCTGGCCTCGCAATAAAGTTATCTATCATATTTACCTTCGCAGTTTTTACGACAGCACAGGAGATGGCATAGGAGATTTAAGAGGAATTATTGAGAAGTTGTATTATCTTAATGATGGAAGTGAGAGTTCTCTTGGTATTGGAGGCATTTGGATTTCTCCATTTTTTTCCTCGCCCATGGCTGATTTTGGATATGATGTCTCAGATTACTGTTCTGTTGATCCTCTTTTTGGAACAATGAACGATTTTGATGAACTTCTTTTAGAAACAAAGAAACGAAACATTGAGCTAATTATAGACTTTATTCCTAATCATACTTCTTCTAAACATCCTTGGTTTATTGAGTCATCTTCGTCTCGTTCAAATCCTAAGAGAGATTGGTATATCTGGAAAGATCCCAAACCTGACGGATCACCTCCCAACAATTGGTTGGCTCGATTTGGAGGATCTGCATGGACATTTGATGAGAACACAGGACAGTATTATTATCATTCTTTTTTACCCGAACAGCCTGATCTTAATTGGCATAATCCGGAAGTTAGAGAAGCAATGTTTAAGTGTCTTTCCTTTTGGCTTGATAAAGGAGTAAAAGGTGTGCGGCTTGATGCTGTTGAACATCTTTATAAAGATCCTGATTTTAAAGATGAACCATTAAATCCAGAGTATAATCCCCTAACAGATGATCCCTACCATCAACTTCTTCACATATATACTCGAGGAAGAAAAGAATCAGTAGAGATTGTTAAACAGTTTTGTGATTTTATAAAACAATATGATGATGTCTATATCGTAAGTGAAGCAAAACTTTCTCCTAAATTGATGGCAGAATGGCAAAGAATATGCGGATATCTGAATTATTCTCCGCTTAATTTTCCTTTTTTAAATCTTCCCTGGAATGCTCAGGCATACAAAGAGTATATTGATACTTATGATCGAGAGATTGGAGAAATTTATTGGCCAAATTATTTTCTCAGTAATCATGATGAACCCCGTGTTGTTGCTAGGGTTGGCAAGGAACGTGCCAGGATCCTTGCGATGATGCTTTTGACATTAAGAGGAACACCCTTTATATATTATGGTGAGGAGATTGGTATTGGAGATGTACCTATCCCTCCCGAAAAAGTTAAGGATCCTTACGAGAAACGTGTTCCTGGAAAAGGATTAGGGCGAGATCCAATAAGAACGCCTTTACCCTGGAATAACGATATATATGGAGGCTTCTCGCTACATGAACCATGGCTTCCTCTTAATCCAGATTACAAAACTTGTAATATAGAAACTCAGCAAAAAGATAAGCGTTCTCTTCTCTCTCTTTATAAGAAATTAATTCATTATCGTAATAAGAGTAAATCACTTCGTTTTGGTACATATCGATCCATAGATTGTGGAAAAGATGATATTTTTCTATATGAGAGGTCGTTTGCATCAGAAAAGCATGTTATTATGATTAATTTTTCATCAGAATCCCAAACATTACTCTATAATGGAAGAGGAATTTTGATCTGTACTACCTATTTGGATAAGGAAATGGAAAAGACCTCTCTATCATCATTTATATTACGCCCTTATGAAGGATGTTTATTTCTGTGTGAGGGAGAATAACTTCAATGGAAAAACTCTTTGTCGTTTTTGATATTGGTGGAACAAAGATACGCATCAGTGTATCTCTTGATGGAGAAAGAATTGAAGAGCCGATTATTATTAGAACTCCCCCTTCTTTTGATGAAGGAATTCATATTTTTAAGGAGTCTGTTTTACAACTGGTTCGAGGAAAAGAAATAACAGCTATGGCAGGAGGTATTGCGGGTCCTCTCGATAAAGCAAAAACAATGCTTGTTAACGCTCCTAATCTTCCAGGATGGATAGGCAGACCACTTAAGCTTATTCTTGAGAAAGAATTAAAAACGCATGTCTTCCTTGAGAACGATGCAGCACTTTCCGGATTGGGTGAGGCACGTTTTGGTGCTGGGAAATTACAAAGTATTGTTGCTTATTTAACAATTAGTACAGGTGTGGGAGGAGTAAGAATAGTTGATGGTATGATTGATCGCAATGACAGAGGATTTGAGCCAGGACATCAAATTATTCAAAGAGACGGAGAGCTCTGTCCTGGGTGTAAACGCAGAGGGCATTTAGAAGGACACATTGGAGGAGCGGCGTTAGCAAAACGTTTTGGCAAGAACCCTGAAAATATAGATGATCATAAAGTATGGGATACTGTTGCGTTTGATTTAGCTATTGGTCTAAATAATGTTATTGTTCATTGGTCACCAGACATTGTTGTACTCGGAGGTTCGCTTATGGAGAAAATAGATATAAATAAAGTAAAAGATTATTTAGCGGACATTTTTCAAATTTATCCAGTACTTCCCAAAATAGTCAAATCTGAACTTAATGATAAAAGTGGTCTTTATGGCGCTCTAGCTTTGTTGAAGATAGAAAAAACTTACTGAAAAATTTATAGAGAAAACTTTCTTTTCAGAATTATAGTCCTTGGAGAGTAATATCTAGTGTTGTTGAGCTTATACATTAAAGAGTGCCTAAGGAGTGCAATTTTATTATTTTTCGTGCCTTTATCTTAGCAGTCTATTGACTTATTTGCTAAGTGGCGTATAATAGAAGAAATGAATGGAGAACAATTGCAGGATTTCCTCAAACCTATTTCTCCTGAGGAAGCCCTCAAAAAATTCACAATCAACTTAACTGATAATGCGAAAAAAGGGAAAATAGATCCAGTTATTGGTCGTGAGATTGAGATTCGTCGGGTGATGGAGATTCTCTCACGAAGAACAAAAAATAATCCGGTACTGATTGGCGATCCCGGTGTCGGAAAAACAGCAATCGTTGAAGGTCTCGCTCAGAAAATTGCCTCAGGAGATGTACCTACCACTCTTAAAGATAAAATACTAGTTGTGTTAGATTTTGCGCAACTTCTTGCAGGTGCAAAATTTCGAGGGGAATTTGAAGAGCGCTTAAAGGCTGTTATTAAAGCAATAGAAGAAGGAGAAGGTAAATATATAGTCTTTATTGATGAATTACACACTCTTGTTGGCGGCGGTGCAGCTGAAGGATCCGTTGATGCTGCCAATATTCTAAAACCTTCTCTTGCTCGAGGTACCCTCAAAATGATCGGAGCAACAACAATAGGTGAATACAGAAAATATATTGAAAAAGATCCGGCGCTAGCCAGGCGCTTCCAGCCAGTTATGGTGGATGAGCCAACTATTGAAGACACGATCTCTATCTTAAGAGGTATTAAGGAGAAATATGAGCTTCATCATGGTATTCGTATCACCGATAATGCAATTATCGCGGCAGCCAAGCTTTCTGCTCAGTATATTCCTCAACGTTTTCTTCCTGATAAGGCAATTGATCTTATTGATGAAGCAGCTGCAGCAATCAAAATCGAAACAGAAAGTATGCCTGCAGAACTTGATGCACTGAAAAGGAAGATTACTCAAATTGAGATAGAGCTTGCAGCTTTAAGAAAAGAAAAAACAGATATAGCCAAAAATAGACAGCAGCAGGCGGAGAAAGAACTAGTAGAACTTAAGAAGCAAGCTGAACAGATTGAAAAGAGGTGGCAGCAGCAACGTGGACTTATCCAAGATATTCAGGAGATTCGTGCAAAAATAGATGCTTTGCGTATTGAGCTGGATCAGGCTGAGAGAGAGGTTGATCTGCAGAAAGCAGCCGAGATAAAGTACGGAAAGATTCCAGAACTTGAAAAACAATTAAATACTCTTTTGGATGAATGGAAGAAGATACCAGAGGAAGAGCGTGTACTTAGAGAAGAGGTTGATGAGGATGATATTGCAAAAGTAGTTTCCAGATGGACAGGAATCCCTGCATCACGCATGCTTGCGAGTGAGGCAGAGAGACTCATGAACTTAGAGGAAGAATTAGAAAAATTTGTTGTAGGTCAGGAGGATGCAGTAAGAGTGATTGCACGTGCAATTCGGCGTTCACGATCAGGTTTAGGAGAAAAGACACGCCCAATAGGATCATTTTTATTCCTTGGTCCAACAGGAGTTGGTAAAACTGAGACAGCAAAAGCTCTGGCAACCATTCTTTTCAATGATCCTCATGCAATGATTAGGATTGATATGAGTGAGTATCAGGAGTCACATAGTGTTGCCCGTCTTATTGGTGCTCCACCTGGCTATGTGGGCTATGAAGAAGGAGGTCAATTAACTGAAGCTGTAAGACGTCGTCCCTACTCTGTTGTATTATTTGATGAAATTGAGAAAGCTCATTCTCAAGTTTTTAATCTCTTTTTGCAGATATTTGATGAGGGAAGATTAACTGATAGCAAAGGTGTAACTGTTGATTTTAAGAACACGATTATTATCATGACGAGTAATTTAGCAGGTGACATTATTAGAGATGCAGCGGAAAAAAATAATGCTGATACACGTGATAAAGTTTGGCAAGTTTTGCATCAGTATTTTAAGCCGGAATTTCTCAATAGACTTGATTCTGTAGTCATCTTTAATCCTTTATCGGCAAAAGAAGTGTTGCAAATTGCCCGTCTGCAACTTGAGCGAGTCAAAGTAAGGCTTAGTGAAAATGGTATTAATTTAGTAATAACTGATGATCTAATTTCCTACTTTGCTGAAGAAGGATTTGATCCTGTTTTTGGAGCTCGTCCATTAAGACGTATTATAGAAGAAAGATTGGTTGACGAGATTGCTTTAAGGATAATTGAAGGATCGATAAAACCAGGGGATACAGTAACTCCAGTTGTCAAAAATGGTAAGCTTGTTATAGAGTAACTTCATGGTAGCTGAAAAAGAAATCTGTAAGCATTGCAAAACCCCACTTTCTATACGTCAAACACAGCGTAAAGCTTCTCAATTGACTAAACCATACTATTACACGGCGTATTTTTATTGTCCGTCGTGTAAGAGGATTTATCATAATGATCAGTTTAAGGTAATTAACAAAACGATGGATCTTTTTACAAATAAACAATTGGAGAGTAAAGCTTATAATGTTGAGATCTGGACAGATGGAGCAAGTTTTAATAATGGACGAGATAATGCTCAGGCAGCTTGGGCATTTGTAGCCTTGATCCCTCAAAAATCATCAACTCAAACCATTTATGAAGAGTCTGGGTTAGTTGAAGGAAAACAGACCAATAATCGAGGAGAAGCATTTGCTATTTTACATGCTCTTAAGTGGGCTGGCGAAAAGGGATATAAAAAGGTTTGCATTCACACTGATAGTCAGATTACTCTTTACAGTCTAGCAACTTTAGCAAAAAATCCCTTGAAAATAAAAGCAAATAAGGATATTTTTCAACAAATTGCCAATATTTTGGAAAGATATCAACTAGATGTTGATTATGTAAAAGTAGCTGGTCATTCCGGAGATAAATATAACGAAAGAGCTGATCAACTTGCAAAGTCGCACATATTAAGAACTTCTTTATAAACTTGACAATATCTACTTTCTAAGGAGTATACTCATCTACATGAAATTCATTGAAAAAGAAAGGTTTTCACGACGAGTTCTTTTAGGAGGATTTGTGGGAGTAGTAGTTGGAGGTGAAATAGTAAGGAGAGCACAGCAAGGAGAGTTTCCTTTTCAAAAACGTCACAAGGCCTATGATTCTTATTGGCATTTTATAAAAGAAGGTGACTTCCGCTCAGTAAATATAGAAAGGGTTAAGGAGATCTTGGGAACACCACAAAAGACAGAGTTATCTCTAGCAAGAAAATTGCAAGAAGAAGAGAGTGTTGAGTTTGAATTCTATCAAACAAAAGATAGTAATCTTATTGTTGATATCGCGGGCAGAAAAGATCCTCTCATCTCTTTATCGCTGGTTGAGTTAGAGTTTGAAGATTTACTCTATCAGGTACCAATTCTGCAAACAGAAAACTATTGTACTAGATCAATTTTGTTGAGAAATGTTGAGAAAGGAGATCATAGTTTTCGTTTGAGACTGACACCATTCACAAATAGTACAATTGAAGATATTGGAGTCAGCCTTTATCGATTGGAAGGGAATCCTCTCTTTCAATCCCTAATCTCCACAACACCTCAGATTGGAATGCGTGCAGATAATGAACAATGGTATGAAAAAAATGATAATGAGAAAGATACAAATGATAATCCGCTCAATGATGTTCCTTTCTATGGGAGTGTCGCTATAAAAGAAAATTCCAACGGACAACTTCTTCTTGAACATTGGACAGGATATTCAGCTGAGGATGGCGGAAGCTCAATCTATGAACGTAAAGGAAAGTATAACCGCTTATGGGATTATGAGGTGAGTCTTCTTGCCGTTGTGAATACACAAGGTGATGTATTACGAACCGCTTATCAAGGCAAAAATCAACGCGCGCATCAAATTATTGATTTAGAAGTATTTGATACTCCTCTTGAAGCTACAGAAGTAAACACTAGACTCCAGTCCATTGGAGATCATGGTATGCTTTCTCCAGAGAATGTCTCTTCAAGAGTTTTTTCTCTTGTTCCAGAATTTCCTTGGTTAAGAGATCCTATTTATTTTTCTGAGACAGAACGAGCTCGTCGGATAATTGCTGCTAGAGAATATTGGAACGAATTACATCGAGATATAAGAGATTATGGTTTTCGTATTGGTGATGATTATGTTCTTGGGTTTCTTGCAGATATTTTTGATGAGCTGAATGATCCGCTCTTCACTAATACTTAAATTTGATTAATGGAGATAATTTTGTACACTAATCCGCAAATCTGTAATCCAGCACGATTGACAAAGAAGTAAATTTCTACTATCTTAAAAGTGGCTTATGATTAAAACAATATTGAGAATTTTATTTTCTTTTTTCCCTTTAAAACCAGCATTTGCTCATTGTGATATACCGTGTGGGATTTATGATCCTCATACAGCACAACTTGCAGCACACACTGTGCTGCGTATGACTCAACTTATTATGACATCAAAAATGAATAATACGCAGCAATCAATCCATGACATCTCTCGATTGACAAAAGTCAAAGAAGAACACGCAGAGCTTGTAAAACACGAAATTCGCATACTTTGGGGAGATTATTTTAAAGAGGAACATCTTAAAGAATACCCTAATCTTCATGAGCTAGTCTTTAAAACACTCAAACTAGCATCAAAAGCTCGACAAGAAGTAAATGAAGAGGTCGCTAAAGACCTTCTTTTGCATGTTCAGCAGATTGCAGAGATATTCTATAAAACAAAGGGTCTTGAACCTTACCGAGTCGCGTCTTATTACCCAACAGGACTTGAAATAGTACAGTATAAATAATGCTTTTTGTTGCTCTTTTTAGAGTCTTCGGTCATAGCATGATGCCAACAATCCTTCCAGGTCAGAGAGTGCTCGTAAGCGGTGTTCCCTATCTTTTTACTAAACCTAAAAAGGGTGATATTGTTCTTCTTAAGGATCCTCAGAATAAGTCCTACTTGGTCAAGCGTATAGTGTGCGTACATGTTGGCACTTATACCGTACTCGGAGATAATTCTCAAGACAGTAAAGATAGTAGGCAATTTGGGGAAATCCATGAGTCTGCCATTATTGGAAAAGTATTATTCTCCTTTTAATTCATTTATACTAAAAGCATGGAATTACTTCTTTTTGGAACGATAATAATTCTTCTTCTCTTTCTTCTTTCTATGGTATGGCCACCTGATAGTCCGTGGTCCCCGTGGTGGAGAACAAACAAGCAAACTGCTAAGAAGATCTGTGAAATTGCGAGAGTTTCAGAGAAAGATATGATTTATGATTTAGGATGTGGAGATGGAACAGCTCTTATAACTGCTGCCGCGCTCTATCATGCTCGTGGGATTGGTATTGAGATTGATCCTATACGCGTATTGGTTGCTAAAATCAGAACTTTAATTCATGGCGTATCTCAGAAAGTCACGGTCAAAAGAGGAGATTTATTTAAGGCAGATATTTCCCAGGCAACTGTGATATTTGTATATCTTATTCCTAAAACATTAAAACGCTTGGAGAGAAAATTTTTTGCAGAGTTAAAGCCTGGAACCAGAATAGTAAGCTACGTATATACTATTGATTATCTTCCTCTTCTGGACTATGATGCCAAACATCAAGTATATGTATATGAGATTCCCTCTCAACCTAATAACAGCGAAAAAGATTAATTCTATTCGTAAGTCCTTCTGCTTTGAAGGGATAACTTGCAATGAGTGAACAGTGTTTTTCAAGAAGTGCTCTATCTACCACTTCTGTTAATACGTCTTGACGAATTGAAAATTCTGGATAGAATGCTCCTTGTGTCACAATTATAGCCTGCTGAGAAATAGCATCCTTAGTAAGTTGTGTTGCATTAAGAAAACCTTTGCGGAAAATATTATCATTGGTGTCTACAATATTATTGAGAAGAGGTGTATTTGAGAGATAAGCCAGTGCAGGCGTAACACTATTTACTCCATACAATGTTTTTGGTTTTTCTTGTTTAAGATTTGACACAATGGTATCAATAGATTGGATAGATTGTAGATCTGCAAATTTGGTTAGATAGCTAAATAAATTATAGAAAAGAAAGAAAAGTAATATTGTTGGAATAAACATTCTCTGCAAATTCAACGTCTTATTAAGATATAAATAGAAAAAACTAAATGATAATGCTAGAAAAGGAATAACTTGATTAAGATAGAGATAATAGGTATCTTTATAGAGAAAGAAAAATAGAATACTAAATAGTGATACAAGACCGAAAAACAGATTTTTTTTGATGGTAAAGATATTAAAAAGGATGAGAACAACAAAAGGAAAATCATGCGTTAAAAAGAACCAGATAATTTCCTTTTTGGGAATTCCTTGCGATCGAGTGAGCGAATACGTAAAAATATCTCTGATTAATTCATCTCTGGCAAGGATAATTGAGGGAAGAAGTATTAAGAAAGTACTCAAAAAGACCCCACATGAAAATACAACTAATTTATTCATTTTTTTTAATAATAAAAAGACTATATATGCAAGAAGTATTGGTAAAAAATAGGCTTTAGTCATAAGAGATAGACCCATCCAAAATCCTGTTAAAAATACTTGTTTTCTTTGAAAGAAGAAATAACTAATAACAGCAAAAAGTGATGCTAAAAATACCCCTGTCTGATGATCTGATGTTGAGAGTATGATAAATGAGAATAAATATAATGCACTGACAACTATCCCCAAAAAAACATTTTTAGTTTGATTGATGACAATAAAAAACATCACAATACTAGCTAGAATAATTTCAACACTTGCGGTCAGATAATACAACTGAAGATTTCCTTGTAGTAGAAAATAATAAAGAGAAGCTGCATAAGGAAGTAGGGGAAAGTTAGTAAAGAATATGTCTTTATAAAGAATTTTTCCTTCTAAAAGAAGTTTTCCCGTATAAAAGTAAATATTTGTATCTGATGCGCGTATGCTATTAGTCGAAAGTTTTAACAGAAAAAAAATAGCACACAAAATCAAAATAATCAAAAATGATTTTTTCATGGCAACCAATTTCATAATGTTGGTCCTTTCGAACTATTTAAAGGAAGAAGTTCAGCATTTGGGCATCCAGGTGAGTGAATGCATTCATTTTCGATCTTGAGTAGCAATTTTGATATGTAAATAGGGACATAAATTTTCCTGCTATTAAAATAATAGTAGGAAAATAACTCAGATGCCAAGTATCTCTTTTCGTAAAGTTTGGATAGAGGCTCTTACAAGAATCAACGAAAAAGCACACTATAAACACTTCGGAGTATAAAGATGAGAATATTATTTGAGTGCTTTTAGTAAGATCCAGCGAGCTTTATTCGCTATGAGATACGTTCTATACAGTAAAGGATTAAGAACTAGGTCAAAGCTGCCTAGGAACTCGATGTGTTGGGGTCTATAGCCTTGTTTAAAACGGTGAAAGCCATACCAATTATCATGAGGATCAGGATCAGTGCCAAGGGATCCCCACATATCGAAGTATTTTAGTCCCAATCTTTTACCGAATCTGATAGCTTCCCACATCATAAGATTTGATGCCATTGTTTCTCGATGTTCACTGCTTGATGCGCCGTAAGGATAATACAATGTATCATGAAATACAAAGAGGATCCAGGCAACGAGTGTTTTGTTATTATAATTTGCGAGCAAAAGATGAGATGTTAATTCATTAAATGGTGCTTTAGCGCTATGTGAAAGTATTTCCCATTGGGTTTTGTGAAACTCATGTGAGTGCGCATAAAATTTTTGTCTTTTTGTCGTTTCATCCAGTAAAGCAAGATATGTTGCGAATGCCTCAGGTGTGTTTTTTTCAACAACAGTAACGTGGTGTTTTTGTGCAACTTTAATATTATAGCGAGTTTTCGGATGGAAACTTTTGAGAAGTTCTTCTTCTGTGGGCGAGAGGTCAAGAACAAAAGTGTATTTGGTAAAAAGAGGATGTGCCGAGGGTCGAAGATCAAGCTCTTTCATTGTCTGTAGAGCGTCATGACTTGTAGGAACATTTGGCTCAATCTGTATAAAGATACACTGGTATTCTTTCCCAATTGTTTTAAGATAAGCTATCAGTTGAGGATCTGGAAGTTTTCCTTTTGGAAGATATCCAATTTTCCAAGGCGTTTTAGGAATTGGATGAAGAGTTAGAGTAAAGCCATCAATAATTTTTCCATTTTCAATCAATCCTCGACGAAGTACCTGTACTCCAGTTTTTTCTCTGAATCCTCCCCACTCAAATGATTGTAATGGATGGGTAACAATGCGGTTATAGGCTTTTCGCTGTGATGGAGATATAGGCTCAAACCTCATGTACGTATTGTATCAAAAATAGTATATTCTCATTAAAAAAATTCTGAAGAAGTATCTTTTTTGAGTTGAAGATTGGAAGAATAGCTAGATCCGTTCTGTTCTATTACATGAGAAGGAAGATCAGCAATAAATCTAGAAACTGTATTAATTGATCTTTGTCCAAAAAAGAGTCTTTTTCTTGCATAAGTAAGGTAGAGTTTCTGCTTTGCTCTTGTCATTCCTACATAGCAGAGTCTTCGTTCTTCTTCTAACTCTTCTTTATTGAGAAGTGATCTACTATGAGGAAAAAGTCCCTCTTCCATTCCAATCATAAAGACAATAGAGTATTCAAGACCTTTAGCTGCATGGATAGTCATAAGAGTTACTGCATTTTTGAGAGTTTTTTCTTTTGGTCCTGCTGTGTATTCTTGTTCAACAAGAGCAATATTCTCTAAAAACTCAGTAAGATTAGGAAAAGAGAGTGCAACAGATCGGAGTTCTTTGATATTTTCTAGTCGGTATCTATCCTCTTCGTCTTTTTCATCATATAAAGAAAGATAATCTGTAGCTGAGAGAACGCCATCCAGTAAATCTATTGTTGGTATATCCTCAATATTTTGCAGTTGTTCTTTGTAGTGCATCAGTTTTTGCAGACGAGTTTTCCCGATCTTTTCAGCTCGTTTGAAAGCAATTGATTCTTGAGAATTTGCTAATAAACGTAGATAAGAAAGGACATCTTTAATTTCGCGTCTTTCATAGAAACGTGTTCCTCCTACTAAGATATAAGGAATACCATGATGAAGAAATGCTTCTTCAACAACACGAGATTGGGCGTTTGTTCGATAGAGGACAGCAATTTCATTTAACTTACTGACTCCGTGGTTTACAATTGTTCTAACAATAAAATCAGCTTCATTTTGTTCATTTTCTGCTTCAAAGATTTCAATTGCTTCTCCATCAGGATTTTGAGTCCATAAGGAAAGAATAGGATGCGATGTGTTTTTGGCAATAACAGCATATGCACCATCAAGAATTTTTTGTGTAGATCTATAATTTTGTGAAAGTGAAAAAGTTTTTACATCAGGGTAATCGTTTTTAATTTTTAAAAGATTTCTATAATCAGCTCCTCTCCAGCTATAGATACTTTGTGCGAAATCTCCAACAACACAAAGATTTCGCCACTTTTCGCTAAGAAGTTTAGTTAAGATGTATTGAGATCGATTAGTGTCTTGATATTCATCGATAAGAATATATTGAAATTGATTTTGATATTTTGTCAGAACGTCGGGATTTTCTCGAAAAAGCTTAATTGTTTGCAGTATAAGATCATCAAAATCAAGTGCATCATTCTCTTTAAGAATTTTTTGATATAAAGGGTAGATCTTAGCTACAGTATTTTGGAATAGTCCTCGTGCAAATGTTGCATACTCATCTTCAGAGATTAATTCATTTTTTGCTTGGGAAATAGTTGCTAAAACTGAGGAAGGTTTGAAATCTTTCGGTGAAATATAAAGTTTACTCATTGCTTCTTTTATTGCTTCGATTTGATCTGAATCATCATAAATAATAAAACGGGGGGAAATTCCAACCCTATATCCATCAATCCGAAGAATGCGAGCACACAAAGAATGGAAAGTAGATATAAAAGGATAGGATGTGAAGTGGTGTGTAGAAAGATTAGAGATAAAATTTTGAATTCTCTCTTTCATTTCTCCTGCAGCTTTATTGGTAAATGTTACCATGAGGATTGATGCAGGATCTATTTTTTTTTCTAATAAGAGATACATAACTTTATATGTAAGTACTCTTGTTTTTCCTGATCCTGCACCTGCAAGGACAATCATAGGACCTTCTGTGTTGATGACAGCCTTTTGTTGCTCTGGATTAAGATTATTGAGTAGAGTTTTTTCCATAAGTTATAATTTAAAGATAAAGCATAATTATTAGAGAAATAATTTAAGTATTGTCCATTGTAGCATATGAAACATCTCTATATTGTAGCGAATTGGAAAGCAAATAAGACATCGAGCGAAGCACATGCTTGGCTTATTCAGTTTTTGAATAAAGATTTAATATCATATTTACATCAAAGTTCTCACTTAAAAAAAACCGTCATTATATGTCCGCCTTTTACTTTACTTTCAGAGCTTTCTCTTCTTTTCTCTCAATACGATCTTCCCTTATTTCTTGGCGCACAAAATGTTTCTCATTTTCCAGAAGGTCCGCATACAGGAGAAGAATCAGCTGTTCAGCTTGCTGAATTTGCTAAGTATGTGATCATTGGTCATTCAGAGCGAAGAGAAGAATTTTTAGAGACAGATGAGCTACTCTTAAAAAAAGTTCATGAAGCGAAACGACATATGCTTATACCGATTTACTGTGTACGAGACGAAAAAGATCCCATACCAGAAGGAGTTACAATTGTAGCTTATGAACCGAAAGGTGCAATTGGTTCGGGTAAAGCTGAATTACCTTCTGTTGCGAACAGTGTTGCTACCAATATAAAAGAGAACAAACAAATTCCCTCTGTACTCTATGGAGGTAGTGTTACCCCTGAGAATGTTCACACATATACCTCTCAAAGTATGATTGATGGTGTTTTAGTAGGTACAGCTAGCTTAGATCCTATCCTGTTTTCACAGATAGTTATCAATGCTTGATTCCTGTTATAATTTTTCTTATGCCTCAAAACAAAAAACAGCTTCAAAAACGGTTTTTTACTGTATTATTTTTCTTATTATTAACAGTTGGTGCTTATATTTTTTATAAAGTTATTTCTTATGCTCCAGTTGCGTATGAATTGCTCTTCAAGAAAGATATTGAACTTAAGCAAGATGAAAAAAAGAACATAAATATGTTATTTCTGGGTATAGGAGGAGGCAAACATGATGGTCCACTTCTAACGGATACAATTATTTTTACAAGCATTGATCCTAAGAACAATAAAGTTACTATGGTAACTATCCCGAGAGACTTATGGATTCCTGAGTTACAGGCGAAAATAAATACAGCATATGCATACGCTGAACAGAAAAAACCAGGTGGAGGATTACTTTTAACCAAAAGAATTGTTGGGAAAATTTTAAATCAAGATATTGATTATGGTTTTCGCATTGATTTTAATGGATTTATTCGTGCTATAGATATGGTAGGTGGAGTTGATATTGATGTGGAACGGACATTTGATGATTATGAGTATCCAATTAGTGGGAAAGAGACAGATACGTGTGGATACGAAGGAGAAGAGTTTGAAAAAAGAGCAACAGCAGAAGCTCAACTTGAAGCTTTTCCTTGCCGTTATGAGCATTTGCACTTTGAAAAAGGATATCAACATATGGATGGAGAAACCGCGCTTAAGTACGTTCGCTCAAGACATGCACAAGGGCCTGAGGGGACAGATTTTGCTCGTTCCAAAAGACAAGAGAAAGTGATCAGCGCCTTTAAGGAAAAAGTCTTTTCTGCAGGAACATTTCTTAACCCCATAAAACTGGTTAGTTTATATGACATTTTCAAAGACAGCATAGATACAGATATCAAACACGAGGAGTATGCTGATTTTGTAAAATTAGCAGAGAAAATGAAAGATGCTAAAATTGAGAGTTTTGTGCTTGACGTGGGAGATGATGCACAAGGAAGACCTGGACTTTTAATGAATCCTACACCAAGTGCGGAGTATAAATTTCAATGGGTGATTATTCCTCGAGCCGGAAATGGTAACTATAAAGAGATTCAAGAATATATTATCTGTCTAATTGAAAATCAGAATTGTAAGATTTCTCCTACGGTTAGTCCACCAGTTTCAAAGAAAAATAATTATTAAAAGGTATTTTGTAATGAAGGTGATAATTTATAAATAACTGTTTCACCATTTTTAAATACTATTTTTCCTAATTTTTGAAATTTTTCTTTTTTTAATTGTGGGTATTTTTCTTTTTCCAGAGATCCTAAGAAAACATATTCGACGTTATATTTCTTTAAAAGATATTTTGTCTCTTCCAAATCGTTTGATTCGTACAGATTTCTGATATCCTCTATTCGAGGAGCAGGAACATTGTATGTACCTCTCCAAAGCCATTCATGAACAGTCCATCCAAGAATAGTTGGTAATCCCGTATTCGTTGATATTCGAGCATAATCTGTGTATGAGTCTCCTTGAGCCTCAAGAATAACTGGTTGTCCCGATATATGATTTTGTATCCATTTAATTGCTGCGAAGTCTTCTGGATATTTTTCTTTTAAGTAAGCAGTTCCATCAAGTCCTTTATATTCAGAAAAAGCAATTTTTGTTGTAAATGCTAATACATTTTGGTAATAGGAATTGATTGCAAGGTAGGGATAAATGAAGACTATAATTAATAGGATAAAGCTGCAAAAGAAAAAGATAGAATAAAGTAATAATCCTTTAATAGTCTGGATAATTTTGAGGCTATGAGCAATACGTGCAATAATATAGCCACTTGCTAAAGAGAGCATAATAAAGGATTGAAAGACGAGTTTGAACATCGTGTTTGCTCTATAGTGTGCAGGATAAATATCTTTAGCATATATCAACTCTGGAAGAAGTATAAGAAAAAGAGAAATTGTGATAAGAAAAAGTACAAATTTATCAGACACAAGAAGAGTTTTAGTTTTACGGATAAAAAGAAGAAATATTATTATGAAAAAGAAAAAGAATCCATGAAGGATAAAAAGTTGCCACAAGGGTGATCTGTCACAATGATTAGGCTCAAAAAGAAAAGGACCAATCTGTCCAATTTGTGTAAGTAATTGAGGAGCGCACAAAATACCAATACCAGATACGAAGGGTTTAAAGAAAAGGGAAAAAGGAAGAGAAAATAAGAAAAATCCTATTACAAGAATAAATATCGGGATAACGGTATCAAAACCTACAAACAAAAGTTTGCGAATTAAATGCAGATTATATTGTGATCTTTTCCACTGGAGATACATAATTAAAAGTAATGAGAAGAGGAAATAAATAAGTCCGTCCCATGCATTTGTCATGTATAACACAGCAAGTAAAAAACTTAAAAATAGCAAAGAAGAAAGAGCTAAGGGGATTTTATTGGATATTGCTGGAGATAATATTGAAATACCTTGGATTTTAATTTTTTTAACTTTTGGCAAATTGTTTATTTTTAACCGGTAAGATAAGAAAAGTGAAAGTAGAAATGCAATAGTGAGGAGCACAAATGGAACATCCAGTACATGTCCGTGAAGATCTGCTACAACCCATGAATACATTGGAAACTCATGAATGGTGTTTTTTATAAAACGGGTAGCATTCGGATACCAATATGAATTGGGAAAAGAAAAATACCCTTGTTGTTCATAGAAGTTACATTTGATTGTTTTAGATGTTCCTTTTTCTGTCTTATGGATATAAAACTCTCTTTGATAACAAGGATTGAGAAATGAAAATTCTAATTCCCAGAAAGGAACAGGTTTTTCATTTTCATAGGGTTTAAAAAAAGTATAGATAGTATGCAGATTTCCTGAAAATGTGACTAGAAAAGCACTCAACAATCCAGCAACGAACATATTGAACAATTTTTTCTTTTTATCTTGGATAAAAGAATAAAGAGTTATGCCTATTGAGAAGCTGGTGGTAAATGTGAGAGCAACTAATGAAGATAGCATTAGATTATATGCGTAATTTGCTGGTATCAGGGATATTTTTGTGAGTACGGCTGTTGTTAAATGACCAAAGTAATAATAGTTAATGGTGAAGGGGGTAAGCCAGATATCTTTTGGAGGAAAGTATTCACTTCTTAGGATAGAATTGATGAATCCGTAATCCATAAATTTCTCAAGTCCATGTATTTCAGGTGCAAATCCTCTAATATATGACCAGAATACAAACATTAACAAAAATAATATTTCTTCAAACAAAAATATTCCCCAGTTCTCTTTAACAGTTTTTGTAAATGAGAAGTTATGTATTTTTTTAAATAAAAATAGCTGCATTGTGATAAATAGAAAGAAGAGTATAACGATTGATAGGTCGGAAAACTTTAAGATATGAAGACTACTAAATAGTAATACTAGATAAGAAAGGAGGATAATACTTAAAATCTTTGAGAAAGCATAACCTCGATCAACGAAACGCGAAAAAATAAAAGTCGTAAGAGGCAATAAACCCATGCCTAGTAGGAAAATTAGAGACCACCAGCGTATAACGAGCAAAAAATCAGTGAGTATCATAGGGAGTATATTTTATTATCTCTGCAAGTTTGGTAATAGGAACAATATTTTGAATAGCATGATTATCTTTGTAATAGGATGTAAGCCAGTAAAATTTAGTTTTTTTATGATATCTTGCTAAATATTGCAACAATTGCAGATCGTCATCAATATAGACATCAAGATGTAATTTACTTAATATCTCATTTTTAAAGATGTGAGGTTGTTTGTTTTCAAAATTAAAATACATTCCATCAAATAATGTGTCTAGTTCATATTTCTTTAAAATGGATTTTGTTCTCTTTTCTAGAAAACTAAATCGGCTCGAGATAAGAAAAAGTTTATTATGATTACGTGGGATTTTGTTTATTATTTCAATATTTTCTTTTATTTGTGGGCGAAATATGGAAAAATGAAAAAACTTTCTAAGGTATTGTTCGGGTAGAGCGGGAATTCTATAAAGAAGTTCACCATTGGATTTTTTTTTATAAATCTTATCAATCAATTTATCTGGGATAAACGGAGGATAATCCACAAAAATCTTATCAAGATCAAAACCAATTCTCATATCTTAAAGTTTAGTTAATAAATTGATCAATTTAAAGTTCCATCCTACTCTATGAGTAATTCCAGTTCTATCAAGTATTTTATTCCTATGTTTTTTGTACCATAAATAACTTTCAAGCAAAAGGTCTTGATTTGATTTTTTAGGATGCCAATTTAAGAGTTTTTCTGCTTTTTCTATAGAGACATAAGATGGAACAGGAAGTGTTTTATAGTGCCATTCTGAGAGAGGGGATAGATTAAGCTTCTCCATAATTTTAAGTATCATCTGCGATGGTATAACAGGAAGTCCTGTTATCTTTGACGATGATTTATCGTAACGTATAAGGTATTGAAGATCTTTTCGCCATGTCTGAAACACTTTTGCTCCCAAATTAAATATCTCATTTTCTGCGGTACTGGTTGCAGCTTTATATACTGCATCAGCAACATCTGACACAGCAAGTAGTTGGTATTTATTTTTACCATTACCAAGTATAAAAATACGACGACCTGAGTAGATTGCTTCAAACCAGAGAGTGAATACGCCCAAACGTTCAGGGCCAAGAAATGTTTTAGGGCGAAGGATATTAATAGAGAGACCTTTCTGCATATAATCTTGACAGAGACTTTCAGCCAAAACTTTTGATTGTCCATAATATCCAATTGGATTAAGAGGACTTTCCTCAGTCTCAGGAAGATTTTGTGGCACCCCATAGACTGCAGTTGAGGAGATATATACAAGTCTTTTTATGGAGTGAGTCAGTGCTGCATCGAGAACAACTTTTGTGCCATCAACATTGATGCTGAAAATCTTCTTTTTGCTTCGTTGAATAGGCAGTGCAGCAGCTGCATGAATCACATGTGTACATCCTTTAATAGCCTGCAGTACAATCTTTTTGTTTCTGATATCTCCTTTGATTACCCTGACCTTTGATTGAAGATCATTTGCCTCAAGAGGAGCGATATCCAAAAGAACAACTTCAAATCCTTCGCTGAGAAATTTTCTTGCTAAATGGACTCCCAAAAAACCTGTTCCTCCAGTAATTAGAACTTTTTGTTGCATAGGACATCATTTTACAATGATTTGTCTTGAAAAGACAATAAAAACATTTTAATAATTTTTAATCTAAGAGTATATTTCTTTATAATTTCAAACCTTTTTGCTCTTTTTATTTTCATTTAAAAAAGTAGGATAGGTTGTACGTAATTTTTCTTTAATTAATTTTTCTGGATAGTAATTCATATTTTTAACATATATCACCTTGGGATGATCATAGACTTGAAAGGTTTCTTCTGTCATATCGTCAGTGATAACAATTCCCAAAATTTGAGGATAAGATGAAAACTCGGCAATTTTTTGGTATCCTAATTTACCACTAAATAGAAGTTGATAGTATCGTTGTGTAATTGGGTATTTTTCTGGAAGATGAAGTAACGTACCGTAGAGTCTGCGTGTTGATATAAATATATAATCAGATTGTGAAAGCTCTCTCGCATAATAATCTATCTTGAAAGCATTATCAGGTTCATAGATGGTAAGTTGCCTAATCTGGTATTGATCTGGTAGTTTATTGTCTAATGGAATTGGCAATCCATCATCCCAATGCTCGGTCAAGATTTTGGATCCAGGTGATATATGTTCATAAATCCATTTGGATGCGCTGATACGGGTTTGTTCTCTAACATAAATTGTAGAAAAAGCAACTGCCCAGACTATATTGGATGCGATAAAAACAACAAAAAGCATTATTCCCCACCTCTTAAATTTCTGCAGCATCCAGGAGAGAAAGACTGCAGCAGCAATCAGAAAAAAAGGAATGATAGGTACCATATAGCGTATGAACTTCGTGTACCATGCCCCAACGTATGCAAAATATAAAAGAGGAAAAATAAATAAGATGAGAAATAGAATATTTTGTTTTTTGAACTGTTGATATGAAATATATATTATGCCCATTATACTTAGCAGAAATACTGGACCTACTTGCCAAAAAAGATTTTGTAGTTGGAAAAGGTATGGTTTTGTATGACTAAATTGTAATGTATAGACAACCCGATTTGTTCCAAGAACTACACTATTTTCAAATTGCATAGACTGGAGAAATTTATCCCATTTTAAAAAAGTATAAGGTGAAAAGAGAGTAAAAATAAAAACGGCAATAGTAAAAATAAGAATGAGAGAAAGAAGAACTTTTTTAAAAGAAGATTTTTTTTCTTTCAACATTATTACTAATGTTGTAAGCGGGACAATACTAAAAGAGAGTGCTGTTGTCTTAGTTGCTACTGATACTCCCAGCAATACTCCAATCCAAAAAATAAGAGAAAACTTATGTTCTTTATATAATCTAAGATTAAGAAGAGTTAAGAAAACAATCGAAAAAGTAAGAAAATTTTCAGTGATTGCGAAGTGAGCTGTTTGGATTGATGAAACTGTAAATGCATAAAGAACACACGTTATCAAGGCTACTTTCTTTTGAAACACCATTCTCGTAGCAAGGTACAAGGGAATTAGAGTAAGAGTTGAGAAAAAAGCAGAGAAATGTCTACCCAAAACATTGATAAATGCCCAATCCGCTGAAAGCAGAGGATTTGATAGAAGAATTGAAAATATTTCAGCAGTTATTTTGTATATATAAATCAGGAATCCTCCATAGGCGTAAAATTGAGGATCAAGTTGTGAGAAGAGTTTGATATTGGAGACTGCATTTGCGATATTACGTTCATCCGGATGAAAGAAATGCCCTTCATCCCAATTGAGATTATTAAATCGAAGCAAGAAAGCAATAGTCATTATCACAAGGAATAAAAATTTTGATCTTGTATCAAGAGAGTTATCGCGCATACTATTTTTTTATTTTATAAATCATCACAACTGGTCTATCAAAGATATTTGCAGTTTGTTCATATGAAAAGATCGGATCTCCAAGATAAATAATTTTGCAGTAAATATCGCATGGAGTTTGATATACAAGCTCAAAGGATGTGGGTTGTGTAATAAGTGAAGTATAAAATTTATGACCATTAGGGAAATGTTTTGCAGCTTCGATCCTTGTTTTAAAGAGTCTTTGACTAGGAAGAATAATATAATCATGTGCTTTTAGAATATTTGCTAAGTTATTAGCATTTGATTTCGGTAAGTATGCATCAAGATCATAAAAATTGAAAAGTTTGATTGAGGTAAAATATGAATTAAAAGGAAGAATGCCCAGATCATAAGCTTCACTGATTATTTTTGCATTTTGTGGAATATGTTCTTTTGCCCATGCAGCAGCTGTTATTCTGCTGTCAGGTGTTAGGAAAACAGTTTTGATATAAGAGTAGGAAAAAATAAATCCTGTGATGAAAAAAAATACTGCAAAATAAATGAACATTCTTGATTTTAGTTTTCTACGTTCAACGTAATCAGATAATGCACATGCAATGATAAGATAGATAAAAGGAATTGTAGGAACAAAATAACGAGTCCATTGAGCAAAAATAAATGTCTGAGAAAGAAATAATAAAAGGAAAAATATTATAAGTAAAACATAAGACACGTTTTTACTTTTAACGGTAATAATTAAAAGATAAATAAATGATAAAAGAAAAATAATAACGACTAAAGGATTGATAAGAAATGGGTATATTTTTAGAAAAGGAAAGATGATTGGAATAGCTGAAAGAAATTCTCCTGTATAAAAGACTCTAATTTTCCCTAGAGCAACAGAGGATTCATAATTTATACTTCCTAAAAACGAAGTGTAATCAATAAATGCATAGGGATTTGTTACAAGAAAAATTGTACTGGAGAAGATAAATGTAATGAGGATAGGAAATATCGAAGACATGATAGATATTTTCTGTTGTGATTTTTGTTCAACAATTATTACTAAGATCAATAGTGATAATAAAATAATGTTTGATATTTTAATTGCAAGGAGAATGCCGAGTATAAGCCCTATACCCAATAAATATTTTTTTTTATGTGTTCTTATATAAAGAAGAGATAGAAAAAATACAATAAGTGTAAAAGAAGTAATCCACATTTCGTATGTTCCAAAGTGAGCGAACTGGATGAATCCTACACTTAACGTTCCTAATAGAGCTGCTAATATTCCGCTCAGAGTATTTTTAAGGATCTTTCCAGTCTTATAAAGAAGGGGTAGAATAAGTAGAGATAATAAAGCAGAGAAAAATCTAATGCTAAAAATAGCGTCCTCAAAAGACACATCATTTTGCAACTTCAATGTTTTAATCGCATTAAAGCCAATAGCGGTAAAATAGGATAGATATAAAGGGAGACTTCCATAAGCGAAAAAATGTGGATTCATTTGATTGGGAAAAAGGAGTTGATCAATACTCACTGCAATATTGCGCTCATCCGGATGAAAATAAAATGGATTTCCCCACGCAAGGTTTGTTATACGAAAAACTGCTCCAATAATAATTAGTCCAACAATTAAAAGACGAGGTGTAAAGTATTTCATATCACTCCTGAGTCATAATGCGTGCAGCTTCTGTTCCTATTGCCACTGCGTAGTTTGTTCCCCGATCCCAGGGATATACTTGCTGCATATTGGCAAGGTATACATTGGGGATAGGGGTTTTTATAGAGGGAACAAGTTTGGAGTAGCTAGGAGGAATTATTGGCTGAGCAAATGGTGCAGCAAATTTTTCAACAGCAATAATATTATCGGTAATTTGAGGATTAATGCGTTGTAAATAAGGAAGATAGATTTTAAATATTCGCTTGCTAGTGTATGAGAAATATGGATGGGTTGATGGGAGGTACTTGCCGAGATATAAAATATGTTCATTGTTGTAGTATTTTTTATCCATAAAATTCGTATGTTCTATTATTGCCATAAGAGGAGCTTCTTTATCACAGATACTAAGCCAATATGTACCGTCTTGAAGAAACGGTTTTTTCATTCTTACAACTAAATTGATTGCTCCTAATCCATGAAGTGATGTAAGTTTTTCTTTATAATCTTCTGGAAGAGTGGGTAAAAGGTTGATAAAACCTGGAGAAGGAAGAGTAACAAGAACTTTATCGAAGGTGTCTTTTCCGATTTTGGTTGTGATGTTAATACCTTTAGATAATACCTGTAAAGATAAAACAGGAGTATCATAATGAATAGTTACCTTATGTGCAAGTAAGTGGTTAGCGAGTGCTTCTGCAAATCGGAGAAATCCTCCTTTTGGATATGCAAGAGTTGCTGTTCGTTTTCTGATTCTTGCCCAAAACCATGCGAGAGAAATGTTTGTGTAGTACTCTCCAAATTTATTTATCAGCTGCGGTTCCCAGATTGTCTCAAATGCTGAATGACCCATTGCTCTCTCTAAAAAAGTAACAGCATCAATGTGCTCTAAAAACTTCCAGTATGGGTTATAGCGCAAAGATGCTAGAGTGGCTCCCATTTTTACTCGCGAGAGTAGAGATATCTTGGGGAAAGTTAGTACTGTTAGAGGGGAATCAAGTTGATAAATAGCATTGTCAACAAATACAGATGTTTTTGGCCTCTTGATTAATACAGAGTATTTAATTTTTTTCGCAAGTTGTAAAACTGAGTCATCATTTGTAAACCAATGATGATAGTGTTGCTCTATTGTCCATTTCCATTTTGGATGTCGAAATCCAATAGCTAATCCTCCAGGACTTCTATCTTTTTCAAAGATAGTAATCTTATGTCCTTTTTGGATGAGTGTAAACGCAGCTGAAAGACCTGTAAAACCAGCTCCTATAATTGCTATTTTCATAATGAAGCTTTTCCACGGCTGAGGATAAAGAGGAGTAGTCCGACACCAGCCGTTAATGTTGCAATTATACCCGATAATATAACCATTGAACTACCTGGTGATTCTTGTGGTGGAGGAAGAGTTGGCGTAGGAGAAAGATCAATTTTTGGCGTAGAAGTAGGGGTAATCAGAGTAGGTGTTGGTGTCTCTGTGGGAGTAGGTTGTTGTGTGGGAGTAGGTGTTGGTGTGAGGGTAGGAGTCGGAGTTGGCTCTTGAGGTGAAACAGATGGTTCAGTAAATTGACTTCCTTGAGCATAGACTGTGAATGATCTTTTAATTACTCGTAAAATACCATTTTCATCTTTTGTTTTAATCGTAATAGTATGCTCACCTGGCTCGAGTTTTTGTTGAGGTCTGAATGACCAGATACCTTTTGTATCTGCTTTAATTGTTGTCTTAATTGCAGTTTGTGAGTTAATTTCTATTTCGACTTCTGATCCAGGTGGCGCTGTGCCTTCAAATTCTGGCTGTTGATCACTAAAAGTTTCTTGATTTTTAGGAACAAGAATGCGCGGTTCGGTTGGTAATGCTTCTGTTGCAGTAAAGCTGGGAAAATTTTCTTTTAGAGATTGTGATGCCGATTCAGATGAGAGATTATCTGAGAGGGGTTCAAAGGTGGTAGTAAAATCATAGTTATTGGATAAGGTTATTTGAGGTACAGGATTAATCTGTGAACCAAGAAGAGAAACTCTTGACTCATCAGATGGGCTTTTGACTAACAGCTTAATCACAGTATTACTTTGAAGTTGTAAATATGATGTATGATCTTTTGTTCTAATCGCATTCAAGGGTAAAACAAAGCTTCCATCTTTCTTCGTCAGAGTCGAGATAACCTGTGCGTTGTCACTGACTAAAAAGACAATAACGTTGTTATCAGTTGTTCCATCCGGATAAACAACTTTACCTACAATAGGAGGTTGGGAGGGTGGTTTATCAGATAGGGGGGAAAGTGTTTGAACTACAAAGGGCATGTCTTTATCTAGAAAAGTTTTGTCTGCTGAGGTAATACTGAAATAGTATTTGGTATTGGGTGAGAGATTTTTAACAGTAATATGGTGTGTCAGATATGGCTGTGGCGTACCTGATTGCTGATCACGATCATCAAGTGCTACTTTTCCTAAAGACGTGCTTTCACCATAAGAGAGCGTGCCTATAACTGGTTCTTTGGTAATGTAGGAGACTGTAAAAGATGTGTCTGATAAATTAGTAATTCTAATATTTTCAGGCGCATATTCTGGTGCGGCCTTGGTGAGAAAAAGAGCGCCACTATTCACAAGCCAAGTTACTGAAAAAAGTCCAACTCCAAGAAGTATAACTCCAAGGATTGTTGGTATTCTTTTGTTCCAGAGTGATCTGTTCATTGTGTTATTTCTCCTTGTGCTTCGTCTGTTCCACTTCGTGTAATAGACTCAGCAGAAGGTACGGGAGTTATGGTGAGAGTAGCCTCTTGAGAGCTTATTTGATTTTCAGTCTGCGTAATATTCAGATTAGGTGTAATCAACTTGCGTTTTTTCAGACGATTTATAATTTCTACATTAAACGAGGAATTTATAGGTTGTATAGTTAAACTTTGAGACTCAGTAATTGTTGTGGCTACTCTTTTGTTATAAACAGTAAAACCAATCCAGGCTAGTATCACTATAAAAGATGGAATAATAAGGTAAATTAAGTTCTTGTATTGCTTTTTGTTCATATTTAGTTCCTATAATATGCTTGAGCGTTAATCGTCATTTTTAAATTGTTACTACCCTCTTTCAAACGGAGAATAGTAATATCTTCTATATGGATAATCCTATCAAATGATATAAGATCATTGAAAAAACGAGAGAGTTGACTATATGTACCTTCGACTACGATAACTAAGTCAAATGACTCAAGTTTTGATACTGAATTTTTTTTAAGGAGATCTATTGGCTGAAGACGAATACTTCCGGTAGTAATTCCTGCGTTGTAAAAGAGTGTCTGTATTTGACCAACTATCTTTACTGATTCAGGATTTTGAGGAATTGCAGCAAAAAGTATAGGAAGTTCGGGATTTAAACGGTTATATTCTTGCTGTAGAAGTGTCATGCTGTTAATTTTTGTTTCCAGTTGCGTATGTATGAATTTCCTATCCTCAAGGTTTTTTTGAAGTTGTGCTATAGTTGATAAGGTTGGACTAATCGCAAAAATCCCAAAAAATGAGAAAGCAAAGAATGTAAGAATTAGGATAATATACATTTGAGTTTTCTCATTATTTACATCGGGAAGAGAACGTATATAAGAGAGATATCTTTTTTTGGACAGTTCTTGAAAAAATTGTTTATTGACTCTCATAGTTTATCTTAAGGTTTTATCTGGATTGGTTGTTTTACTGATATAGACTCAGTATTTCCTGTTTTAAGATGAGCAGATACTACAGCTGAAAATACAGAACGTGATGTCTGATTTTCAATTCGATCAATGCTTACTGATTTAATTGGTTCATATGTTTTAAGAGCACTAATAAATTCGTTAAGACCGCTGACCGAGTTGGCAATAATATCCATACGTACCGACGCAGTAGTAACTGTAAGAGATGTAAAGCTAACTTTTCCAGATGCAAAATCAACAATTGATGTTAGGATTGTCGGCACAGTGGAAGATGACTTGTCTAGTCTCTCGGCATCAGCAAGTCTCTCTTGAAGTGATCGGAATAACATCTCTTGTGGTTTTAGTGCCTCAACAATTGCTTGCTTGGCTTTAATTTTGTCATGCAAATCAATAAGTTGTCTATCAAGGGTAAAGCGATAGAGAAATGCTGCAAGCGCAATGGTTTCTGTAAGGATAACAAGAAATCTGCCTCCGGTAATAGCCCACTGTATGAATACATCCAAAGAAGGATTACCTTGACGTTTAAGAAGATTTATAGACAGATGCGGTGCATTATTTTTTTGCATGGCAGAATTACTCCAGCAACATAAATGCCAAAGCTTATTTGGCCTACTTCCAGTCTATTGGCTTTTCTAAAAAAAGTCAAAATCAATTAAATTATCTCTAGCAGGATAATAAAAATTATGTTATACTTAATTTGTAAATTCGAAAATGCAAATCTAGTTTCGCATTTCGGATTTTATTTTGTTATATGGCTGACACTTCACGTATTTATCCACTTGATAGAATTCGTAATATTGGAATTATAGCGCATATTGATGCAGGTAAAACGACAACCACAGAGCGTATTTTGTTTTATACTGGTCGAACCTATAAGATTGGGGATATAGATGAGGGGAACACTCAGATGGACTGGATGGAGCAGGAAAGAGAAAGAGGTATTACTATTGTTTCCGCTGCGACAACAACATTCTGGAGGGATCACCGCATCAATATTATTGATACACCGGGTCACGTTGATTTTACTGCTGAAGTAGAACGATCGCTGCGTGTTCTTGATGGTGGGATAACAGTTCTTGATGCTGAAGAAGGAGTGCAATCTCAGTCGGAGACTGTTTGGAGGCAGGCAGATAAATATAAAGTCCCAAGAATTTGTTTTGTTAATAAAATGGACAAATTAGGAGCAGATTTCCTTGCAACTGTAAAAAGTATTGAAGAAAGACTTGGAGCAAATCCTGCAGTAATGGTACTACCCATTGGAGTAGAAAGTAGTTATGTAGGGAATGTTGATCTCTTAACTCGAAAGGCGATCAGATGGGGATCAGATGAGCTTGGTGCAAAATTTGAGATCAGTGATGACATTCCTTCAGAAATGAAAGATCAAGTTGAAGAGTACCGTGCTAAGTTAATTGAGAAAATTGCGGAAACTGACGATGCGCTTTTGGAGAAATATCTTAGTGGCGAGGAACCAACTGTAGAAGAATTAAAAAAAGCTCTTCGTGCAGCTGTTATAGCTTACAAGTTGGTTCCCGTATATGCGGGAACTTCTCTTCGTAATAAAGGCGTACAGCCGTTGCTTGATGCGGTTGTTGACTATCTTCCTTCTCCTTTGGATCTTAAAGAAATAAAAGGTACACATCCCAAAACAGGCCAAGAACAGGTAAGAAAGCTTACTCTTGATGAGTCATTTTCAGGATTGGCATTCAAAATTCAAAACGATCCCCACGTTGGAAAATTGACTTATTTTAGAGTCTACTCGGGCAAGATTTCGGCAGGTTCTTATGTTTATAACAGTACAAAAGATATTAAAGAGCGCGTAGGACGTCTTCTTCTTATGCATGCAAATCAACGCGAAGAAATAAAAGAAGCTTATGCAGGAGAAATTGTGGCAATTGTTGGTCTTAAGGATACGGGAACAGGTGACACACTCTGCGATGAAAGTAATCCAATAGTTCTTGAGAAGATTTCCTTCCCAGAGCCTGTTATTTCTCTTGCTATTGAACCTCAAACAAAGTCAGATCAAGAGAAGCTAGGATACGCACTAAAGCGTCTTACAGAAGAAGATCCCACGTTTTCAGTGAAGACAAATCCAGAAACAGGACAAACAATCATCTCGGGTATTGGAGAACTTCAACTGGAAATCATGGTAGATCGAATGAGACGAGAATTCAATGTGGTCGCCAATGTAGGTGCTCCTCAGGTTGCTTATAAAGAAACATTTCAAACAGTTGCAACAGGAGAAGGAAAGTATATTCGACAATCTGGAGGTAGAGGTCAGTATGGTCACTGTTGGCTTCGTGTTGAACCTCTTTCTAGAGGAGCGGGTATTGAGTTTGTAGATGAGATTAAAGGAGGAGTAATTCCTGCTGAGTTTGTGAAAGCTGTTGAAAAAGGTGTGTATGAAACTCTTGAAAACGGTGTTCTTCTTGGTTATCCCGTAGTTGATGTAAGAGTCGCTTGTTATGATGGTTCATATCATGAAGTTGATTCATCAGAAGTTGCTTTTAAGATTGCTGCTTCTCAGGCTATTCAAGCAGCATCCAAAAAAGCTGGAGTTGATCTTCTTGAGCCAATCATGAAAGTTGAGGTCACAACTCCGTCCGAGTTTATGGGAGATATTATTGGTGATCTCTCATCCAAAAGAGGACAAATTTTGGGTACTGAAGAAAGAGCTCGTGCAACGATTATTACTGCTCTTGTACCACTTGCTGAGCTTTCAGGATACGCAACAACGCTTCGATCTATGTCTCAAGGACGAGCAAGCTACTATATGGAGCCATCTCACTATGATGTTGTTCCACGAAATATTGTGGAACAAATGCTTGCCAAATCCACATTCACAGGTCGCGTTGAATCTTAAGTAAGTTTAATCAATTTAATTGATTAAACATCGTATCACAATATACTTTTACATGAAAAAGATTCGCGTTGGTATTCTCTTTGGGGGTCAATCAGCAGAACACGAAGTATCTATTCAATCTGCCAAAAATATTTTTGCAGCAATAGACAAAACAAAATACGAAGTTGTTTTAATTGGTATTAGCAAAAAAGGTAAGTGGTTTCAATTATCACCAGAGGAATTCAATAAATTAGCAGCTCAAAGGTATCCATCTTTAGATGAGGTGACAAATTTTGGTGTATTAAAAACAAAGGCAAAATCTTCTCTCATTAAGACTCAACAGAATTATTTTTATTTTCCTAAAAACAATCTTGATGTTATTTTTCCTGTTTTACACGGACCATATGGAGAGGATGGAACAGTTCAGGGTCTGCTCAAGCTTTTAAATTTTCCTTTTGTTGGAGCATCTGTTTTAGGATCTGCTGTTGGGATGGATAAAGATGTAACAAAAAGGCTTTTGAGAGATTCCAAACTTCCAGTCGTTCGCTTTAAGGTAGTACATCTTAAAGAAAGATCGAGTTTGAAGTTTAGGGACATTAAAGAAGATTTTGGAATTCCTTTTTTTGTTAAACCCGCAAATCTGGGGTCATCTGTTGGGATAGCAAAAGTGAATACGATGAGTGAGTTTCATAAAGCTTTAGATCAAGCATTTAGCTATGATACTAAGATTCTTATAGAAGAGGCGATTAATGCTCGGGAGATAGAGTGCTCAGTTTTAGGCAATGAGGAAAAAATAGCTTCCCTACCTGGAGAGATCATTCCAACACATGAATTTTATGACTATGAGGCAAAATATATTGATGAGAATGGTGCGAGATTTGAGATTCCAGCAAATCTGACCTCAGAACAAATAAAAGAGGTTCAATCCTTAGCAATCAAGGCGTGTGAAACACTGTGTATCGAAGGAATGGCAAGAGTAGATTTCTTTATAGACAAACAAACCAATAAGTTATATATAAATGAGATTAACACAATTCCTGGTTTTACAAAAATCAGTATGTATCCCAAACTTTGGGAAGTAAGCGGTATATCTTATAAAGAATTAATTGATCGACTGCTTGCGCTTGCTAGAGAAAGGCATAAAAGAGATAAAAATCTTAAAATGGAAAGATAAACTTCTGATACAATAAATTCGATAAATGGCAAGAAAGAGCATAAGTGAATACAAAGCAAAATTACTTCTTTTTGAGAAATTAGGTTTTTCCTATCAAGGAATAGCAGTGACTAAGGATGACCTTTCTTCTCTGAGAACACTTAATTCAGAGCATACCTATGTCGTCAAAGTTGATCAAGGAATTAAAAAACGGTTAAAACAAGGTTTAATACACCTTGATGTTTCTCCTAATAATCTTCAGGATGCGATTGAGGATTTAGAAACTAAGGGCTATTCGCGTTTTCTGATTGAAAAATATCAAAAGCACGAGCAATACGATGAACGCTATCTCGCTTTTGAGAGAGTAAGAGAAGGAATAAAGGTTTTCCTTTCAAGAAGAGGCGGGGTTAATATTGAGGAGCAACAAGACTCACTCCAACTTTTTATTGTTCCGTATGCTTGGCAAGATGAAATAGAGAAAAAAGATGATGATACGAAAGATCAGTTAATTAGCAAAATCGCATCTTTATTGGATATAGAAGAAAAAGTGATTCATAATCTACTCAAAGCAATGGATGATCTTCACATCTCTTTTATCGAGATCAATCCGTTTGTTGTAAATAATAATAAGGAAATATCCATTCTTGATCTTGCAGTAGAGGTGGACAGCGCAGGAGAGTTTTTTGTTAAGGGTGCGTGGAGTGAGAAAGATTTTGTAGGATCCTTTGTAGGAGAGACCCTAGAGGAAAAGTCAATAGCATCACTTTCAGCAAAAAGTCAAGCATCTTTTAGGCTTTCTGTCCTAAATCCTGAAGGGTCTATTTTTATGCTTCTTTCAGGAGGTGGAGCAAGCATTGTTCTTGCTGATGAGGTCTATAACCAAGGGTTTGGAAAAGAACTAGCAAATTATGGAGAGTACAGCGGCAATCCAAATGCAGAAGAAACATATATTTACACTAAACAACTGTTGAGCTTGCTTATGAAATCTCCCTCTAGGAAAAAGATTTTGATAATTGCCGGTGGAGTTGCTAATTTCACAGATATTAGGATTACATTTAGAGGTATTATTCAAGCTCTTGATGAGTTTAAAGACAAACTTCATGAAGTAAAAATATATGTCCGGCGAGGAGGCCCATATCAGGAAGAAGGTCTTCAAATGATGAAAAATTTTCTTGAGAGAGAAAAACTTCAAGGAAAAGTCTTCGGACCGGAGCTGATGTTAACAGATATAATAGCTACTGCGTTAAAGGAGCTTTCATGATGTTTTCAATAAATGTTCTTCGAGAAACATCAACAAACATTGTAATACTTGGAAGTCATTCAAGTATTATTCAGTCTATACTTGATTTTGACTATCTTTCGGGGAAAAGTGATCCTAGTGTAAAAGCGATTATCGCTGGAGGTCAGCGTTTTGAAAAATACTTTTTTGGTAAGAAAGAGATAATTATTCCAGCCTTTCCTGCCCTTTCTAACATTCCTGATTCACTCAAGGAGAGTATCACATTTTTTTTTAACACTACTTCAGGAAGAAGAGTTCATGAATCCACGCAAGAAGTAATTGAGCTTTTACCAAGACTTTTGGGAGGGGTAATCTTTGCAGAAAATGTACCAGAGCTTCATGCTTTAAAACTCTTTAGTCTAAAAGAGCAGACTAACAAATTTATCATTGGTCCTGCAAGCGTGGGACTCTTGATTCCTTCACATCTTAAATTAGGTGCTATAGGAGGTGTTGATTATAGACAGCTTATTGCCTCAGATGTCTTTACGCCAGGGAATATTGCAGTTTTTTCTGCTTCTGGAGGAATGACTAATGAGATTATACGTATTGTTAGCCAACTAGGCAAAGGTTTAAGTTTTGCTCTTTCGTTTGGTGGTGATCGCTTTCCTATTTTAACACCTAAAGATGCATTTTTAGCAGCAGAAGAAGACAATCAGACAGAGGCTATAATCTATTTTGGTGAGATTGGTGGAACAGATGAATATGATCTTGTGAAATTGCTAAATGAGAGAAAAGTAACAAAACAAGTAATTTGTTATATAGGAGGATCAGTGGCAGAGCTGTTTAAGACTCCTTTGCAGTTTGGACATGCAAAAGCATTGGCAGAAAAAGAGGAAGAAACAGCAAGAGCTAAAAGAGAAGCACTAAAAGACGCAGGTGCGAGCGTAGCAGAGTCATTTTCAGAGTTTGTTGATATGATAAAATCACTTCCATCTGTTTCCCGTAAATCAACAAAAAACTATACTACTTATATGAATGATTTAAAGGATCGACACAGCAGCTTAATTACGACTAGTATTTCTTATGACAAAGAAGGAAGTCTACTCATTTTAGGCGAAGATCTTCTTAAATTTACTAAATCACGCTCATTTGCTTCTATTGTCGCTTCTCTTTTTTTAGGTAATAAAAATATCTCCAAGGAACTTGAAGAGTTCGTAGATTTCACTCTCCGACTTCTTGTAGATCATGGTCCATATGTTTCAGGTGCAGTAAATACTATTGTTACAGCTCGAGCTGGACGCGATCTGGTATCTAGTCTTACTGCAGGATTGTTAACAATTGGTCCGCGATTTGGTGGAGCAATCAATCAAGCAGCGTCCACTTGGCTGAGAGGAGTGAAAGATGAGATTTCTCCCCACGATCTTGTAGAAGAATTTGCTAGACGTCGAGAATATATCTCAGGAATAGGACATAAGAAATATAGAGTTGATCTTCCGGATCCACGAGTTGAAGAAATTATTAAATTTGTCAAAAGACTGGATGAAAAGCGTTTCACAAGATATGCAAAAGCTGTTGAGGAGATTACTGTTGCCAAAAAAGGAAATCTTATCTTGAATATTGACGGTGCAATTGCTGCAGTATTATTAGATCTTCTTAGGGAAAAAGAAGGAATGACGTATGACACTCTGCAAAGACTTGTTGAGATCGAATTTTTTAATGCACTTTTTGTTCTTTCAAGAAGCGTAGGATTTATAGCACATTTTCTTGATCAGAAGCGTTTAGATCAAGGACTTTTTCGTCTGGATGAAGGAGATGTAGCATACGTAAAATAATTTCTAACTGAGCAGCAAGACTAAAATTTTAGTAGATAAATGGAATAAATCTCTTTGTTTTTTTCTGATAATCTTCGTATTCCTTCTTAAAATGCTTTAGAAGTAGTTGTTCTTCGTAGATAGTTTTTATTATTAAATCAATCACAAGTATAATAGTGGCAACGAGACGAAGAATGTTGAATTCATTAAGAAGAAGTCCAAAAGCAATAAGAAGAACAGCTGTATACATGGGATGTCTAATAAACGAATAGGGACCATTAGTAACAAGTACACTTCCTGGTGCTACATCAGGAGTTATTTGAAATGTTGATATCCTCATAGTCCATAAAGCCCAAAGACCAAGAATAATCCCCAAAATTTCAAGCGTACCAACTATTATATTGCGGGGTGCGACTGGCCCGCTTAGAAAAAGATAAATGAGCATGAGTGCTTGAGTAAAAACGAGAAGAAGAGACTTGGGATTACGTGACATATCTTTTTTATTATGAGCTTCTCTTATCTTTATTGCAAGATAGTTATATTTTTAGGAGAAATTAAATTTTTTTCAAACAATATTATTGAATTGAAGCTATTACGAATTCAAATATCGCAATTATTTCCTCTTTTTAGACTTTTTAGAAAAGATCAACTTGAAATAAATCAGTAGTTGCAAATATGAGCAAAGTGTTATATAACTCATCCATGAAGAATATTGTGGGGGTATTTGCTCATCCTGATGATGAAGCTCTTGGACCCTCAGGAACTATTGCAAAGTTTGCCAAAAAATATAATGTTTATCTTATTTGTGTCACATCAGGTGAAGCAAGCGGCAAAACAGAAGAAGAGAAATTAAAGATTGGAGAGATACGAAGAGCTGAGTTAATGGAATCAGCAAAGATTTTAGGGATCAAGGAAGTATTTTTTTTGGGGTACCAAGATGGAGAACTTAAAAATAACCTCTATCATAAATTAGCCAATGACATTCAAAAACATTTAGAAGATCTAAAACCTGAAGTGCTTTTAACATTTGAACCAAGAGGTGTCTCGGGACATATTGATCATATTGTTGTTTCTCTTGTGACGACCTATGTCTTTTATAAGTTACCCTTTATCAAAAAATTGATGTACTATTGTATCAGTGCCCAAGAACGTGCTCAGATAGGTGACTATTTTATTTACTTTCCTCCTGGTTATTCGCAAGAAGATGTGGATGAAATAATTGATGTCACGCCTTACTGGGATATAAAAATAAAAGCAATGTATGCCCATCAATCCCAATTATCAGACGTTCGTCGAGTCTTGAAAAATAAAGAGAAGCTTCCTAAAGAAGAGTATTTCTTAGTTCTTAAGAAATAATTTTCTAGTCCAAATCGCGTTTTCCCCTCGTCTTGAGTATAATACTTCTATGCGATACGCGTTAATCTCTTTGAGTGTTCTTGTTTTTTTAGGAATTCTGTCGTTTGTATTTGTGGGAAAGGTGAAACAAAAAATAGATTCAACCCTCTCTGCTCCTCTTCCCTCCTATCAGATATCAGTTACTCCAACACCTACATTACATAAAATCTTAGAAACCAATTCAATACTATTTATTCCTTACTGGGTGAAGAACATTGATATAGAGAAGTTAGATTCTTATGAAACGTTAGTATATTTTGGTGTTGCTGCATCTGAGCAAGGAATAGACAAGCAAGATGATGGTTATAAAAATCTTCCTCTTTTTCTTAAGAGTGCGAGCGGTAAAAAGTCGTATCTGACCATCCGAATGCTTGAGAGTAAGAGCAATTTTGCAATTTTAAAAGATCAAAAATTGCAAGATGTACTTATCGCAGAGTCTTTAAAGTTAGCAAAAGAGAATGGATTTAAAGGAATTCTTCTTAATATCGAAGTGTCTGCTCTACCTTTTACTTCTCTGGTAGATCAAATTACGTTATTTAATAAAAGATTTTATACCGAGTCAAAAAAATATGGACTATCTTATGGTATTACCGCATATGGAGATACTTTTTATCGAGTGCGACCATTTGATATTCCTGCTTTGGCTAAAGATATAGATCAGATGTATCTCATGGCTTATGATTTTCATAAGCCTAAAGGAAATCCAGGTCCTAATTTCCCACTTCACGGAAAAGCAACTTATGGATATGATCTTGAGACAATGATTGGAAGATTCTTAGAGTATGTTCCTCGAGAGAAGATTGTCGTTGTATTTGGATTGTATGGTTATGATTGGAAGGTCGATGAAAACAATATTGCTCAGGAGATGGGGATCCCCAAATCATTAATTGAAATTAAGAATAATTTTGTTGACAGTTGTACTCAAGTGTCGTGTGAATGGAGAAGAGATACTTTATCATCAGAGACAGAAGTAAAATACGTTGCCAAAGACCATACAAAGCACATTATTTGGTTTGAAGACACAGAATCAATTGAAAGGAAACAGGCGTTGTTAAAACAAAGAGGGATTAGTTCCTTTGCATTCTGGGCTTATTCGTATTTCTAAAAGATGGGTATCGATTAATTCATACATTCTTCTTAAAATAAATTCATTATTTTTTTATATTTTCCTCATTTTAGGGTATTGACGATCTTTTAAAAATGGTGTATTATACAAACAATCTCATTTGACTAATGAGATAATTTTTTTCTGAGAGTATATTAAACTATGGCAACATTTCAAAGAACTAAACCACATGTAAATATCGGAACCATTGGTCATGTAGATCATGGTAAGACAACAACAACAGCAGCTATTACTACTGTGCTTGCAAAGAAAGGCTTAGCACAAGCTAAAAAGTATGAAGATATTGATAATGCTCCCGAAGAAAGAGCACGTGGAGTTACCATTAACATTTCTCACCAAGAATACGAAACAGAAAAAAGACACTATGCACATATTGATGCTCCAGGACACGCAGATTACATCAAAAACATGATTACTGGTGCAGCTCAGATGGACGGTGCAATTCTTGTAGTCTCAGCCCCAGATGGTCCAATGCCTCAAACAAGAGAACATATTCTTCTTGCTCGTCAAGTTGGTGTTCCAGCTATAGTTGTGTATCTTAACAAATGTGACATGGTACAGGATGAAGAATTACTTGATCTTGTAGAGATGGAAGTAAGAGAGCTTCTTAATAAATATCAATATCCAGGTGATGAAGTACCAATTATCCGCGGATCATCTCTCAAAGCACTCGAAGGAGATCCAGTATATGAAGCGAAGATTGAAGAGTTGATGAAAGCAGTTGATGAATATATCCCAACTCCAACACGCGATCTTGATAAACCATTCCTTATGCCAGTTGAGGATGTTTTCTCAATTAAAGGACGAGGAACCGTTGTGACCGGAAGAATCGAAAGAGGAGTGATCAAAGTAAATGATACAGTTGAAATAGTTGGAATCCGCCCAACAAAATCTACTGTGGTAACCGGAGTTGAGATGTTTAAGAAACAACTTGATGAAGGTCAAGCTGGAGATAATGTTGGACTACTTCTTCGTGGGATTGAGAAAGATGATGTTGAGAGAGGTCAAGTTTTAGCTAAGCCAGGTTCCATAACCCCTCACACAGAGTTTGAGGCAGAAGTATATATCCTTACAAAAGAAGAAGGTGGACGACATACACCATTCTTTAAAGGCTATAGACCACAATTTTACATCAGAACAACAGATGTAACAGGAGAAGTTATACTTCCTGAGGGTGTTGAAATGGTAATGCCTGGTGATAATACAAAAATGACAGTCAAGCTTATCGTACCGGTAGCACTTGAGGAAGGACTGAGATTCGCTATCCGCGAGGGTGGACGAACAGTCGGAGCAGGTGTTATCACAAAGATAATCAAATAATTTGCACATTAACTGTCTGATAGGAGTCATATGCCAAAAGGAAGAATACGCGTAAGACTGAAAAGTTATGACGCAAGAGTCATTGATGCAACGTGTCAGCAAATTTTAGATACGGCAATTAGAACCGGAGCTAAAATAGTGGGACCGGTTCCTCTTCCAACTCAGAGAAGTGTTTATACAGTTACAAAATCTCCATTTATCGACAAGAATGCTAGAGATCATTTTGAGATTAAGGTTCACAAACGTTTGATAGATATCATATCTCCTACAGACAATCGATAGCTTGACACATTTAGAATTACCAGCAGGTGTTGATGTTGAGATTAAAATGTAATGTAGGCAGTGCCTACCAAATATTGCATGCCCAAAACAAAATATATAAAATATATGGTATAATATAAAGCCTATTGAGGCTCACAATTGATTGTGAATAGTATAGGTAGCCTACTAGGCTATCTTTTTTTTGAAAAAAATGAACACAATATTAGGAAGAAAAATACAACAAACACAAGGATTTCTTGAAAACGGAACTCGCATTCCGATTACGGTTATTGCTGCAGAGGATACTCCCGTTATTGGCGTGAAAACGCCTGAGAAAGAGGGGTATGCTGCAGTACAAGTAGGGTTTGGTGTTAAAAAGAAGCCTTCTAAGGCTCTTCTTGGCCAAGCTAAGAAAGCTAATCTCACCTATGTCCCCCGCATTATTCGTGAGATTAGAGTAGATCAGGGATTTTCTATTCAGCCTGGTGAGAGTATCAAAGTCGAAGAAGTTCTCAAACCAGGCGATATTGTTTCTGTTACAGGTGTATCAAAAGGAAAAGGATTTGCGGGTGTAGTGAAAAGATACCATTTTAGAGGTGGACCACGAACACATGGTCAGTCAGATCGCGAGCGAGCACCAGGTTCAATTGGTCAAACGACCACTCCAGGACGCGTTTATAAAGGGAAGAGAATGGCTGGCAATATGGGACGTGATCAAGTAACAATCCATAATCTTCTTGTTGTTGATGTTGATCCTGTTAAAAAAACTGTTTTATTGAAAGGTCTTGTTCCTGGGAGCATAGGAAGCATGATTACCTTAACTAAAACAGGTGAATTAGCAGATAAGAAGTTTGTTCCTCTTTTTAAGAGAATATCTTCCAACGAAGAGCAAAAAGTAGAGGAGACAGATGTTAATAAGAAGGAGTCTTATGACAATTCAACAAGCAATCAAACGCAGGAACACTCACAAGAGGATCTATCGGTGAAAGTGAGTGAGGAAAAGAAGGAGGAGATCGCCAATGCCTAGAAAACAACAAAATTCAACTAAACAACAAGAAGAGAGAAAATCTTCAACCGTAGTTCAAGCAGAAAAGAATGTTGCTCTAACAAAGACAACAGAAGAGAATAAATCAACAGTGAATGCCAAAAAACAGCTTCCCTTGAAAGTAGACATATTGGATATTAAAGGTAACGTTGTGGATTCACTAGCTCTTCCTGAGGAAATTTTTGCTGCTAAGGTTAATAAGACTCTGATGGCTCAAGCAGTAAGAGTTTATCTTGCAAACCAGCGACTGGGAACACTCTCTACCAAATCTCGAGGTGAGGTGGTTGGATCAACACGAAAAATTTATCGACAAAAAGGAACAGGAAGAGCAAGACACGGTGGTATACGTGCTCCGATATTTGTTGGAGGAGGAGTTGCACATGGACCTAAACCCCGAGATTTTGGTCTCTCTCTTCCCCAAAAAATGAAAAGAGCAGCACTTTTCTCTGCATTAACTCTTCAAAGGCTGGAAGGTAACATAAAGGTCATTGCTGGTCTTGAGAATCTTGAACCTAAGACAAAAGCTTTTGCACAAGTTCTCAAGAATCTCTCTGTTGTTAATAAGAAAAAAAAGATTCTTCTTGTTTTGCCTGAGAAATTAGAAAATATCCAGAAAGCTGCACGCAATATTGAAGGCGTGAAATATATTTTGGCTAATCAACTTAATACCTACGATGTTCTTAATGCTGGGACATTGCTTTTTATGAAAGATGCAATATCTAAAATTCAAGAGACCTTTGGAAAGGAGTAAGTATGGCTATTTCTGATATTATTAAACGTCCATTGATTACTGAAAGATCATTAGAAGAAGCTAAGAAAAATCGTTTTTCATTCGTCGTTGATGCTTCAGCAACTAAAGAACAAATAAAAAAAGCGATTGAAGAGATTTTTAAGGTAGATGTTGTATCTGTGGATACACGTATCCAAAAAGGAAGAACTCAAAGAGTAGGCATACGACGAACAGTGCGTAAGCTAACTCCAACAAAAAAAGCAGTTGTTACTTTAAAAGATGGACAAAAGATTGACATTTTTGATTTGGGAGTTTAATATGAACCACCCAAATCTCATGAATTGGAGGTAAAATAGATATGCAAAAATTAAAGGTTATTAAAAAGAAACACTCAGGAAGAGATACGAGCGGACAAGTCGTTGTTCGACATCGCGGTGGAGAACAGAAGCGGTATCTTCGAAAAATTGACTTTAAAAGAGATAAGTATGGAGTTCCTGGTAAAATTATATCTATTGAGTACGATCCGAATCGTACAGCAGATATTGCTCTTGTTCAGTATGCCGACGGTGAGAAGCGATATATACTCTCTCCTGTTGGTCTTAAAGTTGGGGATACAATAGAGTCTGGGATAAATGTTGAGCCACGTGTAGGCAATGCCTTACCTTTGGCAAATATTCCAATTGGTACAGTTGTTCATAATATTGAATTAACACCAGGTAAAGGTGGACAACTGGCAAGAGGAGCGGGTACAGCAGCAATTATCACTGCGAAGGAAAACGGTTTTGTACACTTGAAGCTTCCTTCAGGTGAGATTAGAATGGTGCCTGAATCAAATTTTGCAACGGTGGGACAGGTTGGAAATGTCGAGTGGAAAAATGAGGTCATTGGTAAGGCAGGAAGAGCTCGTCTGATGGGTATTCGTCCTAGCGTTAGAGGAGTTGCCATGAACCCACGATCTCATCCTCACGGAGGAGGAGAAGGACGTTCAGGTATCGGTATGCCTAGTCCTAAGACCTATACTGGACGAAAAGCAGTAGGAAAAACTAGAAAGAAAAAGAAGTATTCAGACAAATATATTTTGCAAAGGAGGAAGAAATGAGTAGATCACTTAAAAAAGGACCTTTTGTTGATGAAAAATTAATGAAAAAAGTAATGGAACAGAAAAAAACTGGTCAGCGGACTCCCATTAAGACATGGGCAAGGGCATCTCAGATTCCGCCTGAGTTTGTTGGTCATACGTTTGCTGTTCATAATGGGCGAATTTTCGTCAATGTATTTGTTACTGAAGCAATGGTTGGTCATAGATTGGGAGAATTCGCACCAACAAGAACATTTAGAAGTCATGGTCGAGTAGTTGCAAGAGAGATTTCTAAGACATAACCTATGGAAATAGTAGCTCAAACAAATCAAGTTAGAATTAGTCCGCGCAAAGTGCGTCTTGTAGCAGACGCGATCAGGCGTATGTCGTTGGATGAGGCTCTTGAGGCTCTTCGTTCAATTCGTAAACGAGGAGCACGAGTACTGGAAAAAACAATACTTTCAGCAGTAGCGAATGCTGTGAATAATGCTAAATTAGAAAGAAGTAAGCTGAAGATTGCGAAAATCGAGATCACGGAAGGGCCTGCCTTTAAACGCTATCGCGCATCAACGAGAGGAAGAATTCATCCTTACAAAAAGCGAAGTAGCAATATAAGAGTAGTTTTACAGGAGGTAAAAGATGGGACAAAAAGTTAATCCAATTCTTTTAAGATTACAAAACGTTCACACCTGGAGTAGCAGGTGGTTTAATAAGACGCATTATAAAGAAAACGTCATTGAGGACTATGAGCTGCGAAAGCTTTTAATGGAGCGTCTGAAGGCAGCTGGAATTAGTAGGGTAGATATTGAGAGATCCATAAATGCCGTAAAAATTACAGTGTATGTATCACGGCCTGGAGTTGTAATAGGAAGAGCAGGATCAGGTATTGAGGAACTCAAAAAGACAATAGAGCAATTCTTTATAAAACGAGGGAAAGTAGGTAAAATGATGCCTAAATTTGATCTAAAAGTAGAGCAAGTAAAGGATCCCAATCTTGATGCATATCTTGTTGCTAAAAGTGTTTCTGAGGCATTGGTTCGACGTCTTGCATTTAAACGTGTCCTTACTCAGACAGCTGAGAAAGTTATGAACTCAGGTGCGCTGGGGGTAAGGATTGTTCTTTCAGGTCGCATTGCCGGGGCTGAAATTGGTCGTAAGGAAAAAATTCAAGTTGGAACAGTACCTCTCTCAACTATTCGTGCCAATATTGATTATGCGGAATATCCTGCTTTGACCAAGAAGGGATATATAGGTGTGAAGGTATGGATTAATAGACCAGAGGAGAAATAACTATGTTAATACCAAGAAGAGTAAAATATCGAAAACAAATGCGAGGAAAAATGAAAGGTGATGCCTATCGTGGAACAACACTTGCCTTTGGTGAATTTGGTCTTCAGAGTGAAGAAGAAGGCTGGATCTCAAGTAGGCAGATTGAGGCTGCACGTAGAGCTATTACTCACTATACCCAACGAGGTGGGAAAGTGTGGATTAGGATTTTTCCTGATAAACCTATTACTAAAAAGCCACCGGAGGTACGTATGGGAGGTGGAAAGGGTGATGTCTATGAATACGTCGCCCCTGTTCTTCCCGGAAGAGTGCTTTTTGAGATGGGTGGTGTGTCAAAAGAGGTTGCGCTGGAGGCTTTGCGTTTAGCAGCGCATAAACTGCCTGTGAAAACAAAGTTCATTAGCAAGGAGTGAGAACTTATGAAACAGAAAGTATTATCAGAAATTAGAAATAAAGATATTCAGGAGTTAAGGAAAATGCTTGAGGAAGCTCGAAAAGAATTGTTTCAACTTAAGCTTGATCATGCACAGTTTAAACTTAAGAATACTAGATCGATTTTTCACAAACGAAAAGAGATTGCAATTATACAGACAATATTAAAAGAAAAGGAGGCATATGGCAAAAACGCTTAGAGGTAAAGTTGTTTCAACATCAATGCAAAATACAGCAGTTGTGGAGGTGACAAGAAGAACACCTCATCCAGTTTACAAAAAGTTATTAACAAAAAGTAAGAAATACAAAGTTGATACTAAAAATGTCAAAGTTAATGTAGGAGATGAGGTTGTTATTGTCGAAACACGACCACTATCAAAAGAGAAGCATTTTGCAGTTTCTCAAGTATTAAATAAACAAAGTAAGGAGAAATAATTATGGTACAGCATAGGACAATGTTAACCGTGGCAGATAATTCAGGAGCAAGACTCCTTCAAGTAATCCATGTTTTTGGAGGATCAAAACGACGAAAAGGCGGTCTAGGTGATATAGTCAATGCTGTTGTCAAACAAGCTATTCCACATGGACAAGTCAAAGAAGGAGAAATAGTCAAAGCTGTTATTGTAAGAACACGAAAGGAACATCGTCGAGAAGATGGATCTTATATACGTTTTTCCGATAATGCTGCAGTTTTGATAGATAACGAGAAGGATAAGAATCCTCGCGGCACACGAATTTTTGGACCTATTGCAAGAGAAGTACGTGATAAAGGATTTACTAAAATTGCAAGTATGGCAATTGAAGTTGTTTAAGGAGGTAAACTATGAAATACAAAAAAGGCGATCTGGTTATCGTAACAGCAGGAAAAGATAAAGGAAAAATAGGAAAAATTGAGAAAGTTTTAACAAAAGAGAACAAAGTCATTGTGGAAGGAGTTAATCAATACAAAAGACATGTTAAGGCACGTTCTGAAGGACAAAAATCAGAGATAATTACAATCACTAAACCATTACCAGTATCCAATATCGCATTTTTTGATCAGAAAACCAAAAAACCAACGCGATTAGGATATAAGGTAGAAAAAGGGACAAAAGTTAGAATTAGCAAAGTATCAGGAGAGGAGGTCTAATATGGAGAATTTACAAAAACGTTACATTAATAAGATCCGAAAAGAATTACAAGAGAAACTCAAAATTAAAAATCCGATGGCTACACCTAAGCTAGTCAAAATAGTTGTTAATATGGGCGTTAAAGATGCAGCAATTGATAAGAAAAATATAGATCGAGCTAGTGCAGCTTTAGCAAAAATCACTGGCCAAAAGCCAAAAATCGCTCGAGCTCGAAAATCTATAGCATCCTTTAAGATACGTCAAGGAGATCCAATTGGAGTGATGGTGACTCTAAGAGGTAAGAGAATGTATGACTTTTTTGAAAAACTCACGAGTATTGTTCTTCCTCGATTGAAGGATTTTCATGGAGTGAGTAGAAAAAGCTTTGATGGTAAAGGAAATTACACGCTTGGTTTAAGTGAATATACTGTTTTTCCTGAGATTGATCCTGCAACTGTCGAGCGTGTTCAAGGTCTGGAAATTGTATTTGTGACTACTGCACGCAATGACGAAGAAGGTTTGGCACTTCTTGAAGCACTGGGGATGCCGTTTGCCAAGGAAGGAGGTAGATCCTAAAACAGCTTGTCTTTTGAGGCTGAAAAGCTTATAATCATTAGTCACTATGGCAAAGAAATCAGATATTGTTAAATTTCAGAAAAAACAAAAGTACGCAGTAAGACACGTGAATAGATGTGCTATCTGTGGGAGATCACGTGGTTATTTAAGACGCTTTGGTCTGTGCAGAATATGTTTTAGAGAAAGAGCATCTAAAGGCGAGCTTCCAGGTGTCCTGAAAGCAAGCTGGTAATAAAAGGAGTTTTTTTTATGATTAATCACTATATAACAGATTTTATTATTAGAGTTAAAAACGCATCAGCAGCAAGAAGAAAAGAAGTTGTAATGCCTTATTCATCTACCATTAAGGCTATAGCTAAAATTCTTGTGAAAGAAGGTTTTCTCGCAGATGTGAAAGAGACAGAAGTTGATGGAAAGAAGATGCTATCTGTGGGTATTCGTTATGTCAAACGTAAGCCAGTTGTCAATACAGTTGAAATAGTTTCCAAACCATCACTACGAGTGCATATGAGTAGTGACGAATTACAAAAAGAAATGCGAAAGAAAGCTCTTACTCTAATTGTTTCTACCAATGAAGGCATTATGACTGCCCAAGAAGCTTTAAAAAAAGGAATAGGAGGAGAAGTTCTTTTTAAGATTGGATAAGGAGATAATTCTATGTCAAAGATCGGAAGATTACCAATTCAATTACCAGCTGGAGTGCAAGTGACTATAAATGGACAAGATGTAACGATTTCTGGTATAAAAGGGCAATTATCTTATCATGTTCCAGAGGGAATTAAGGTTGAGGTTGTTGACAATACAAAATTAGTTGTTTCTCAGAAGGATCCCAACAATAAGGATCTTTCAGCATTGTACGGCCTTACCCGAGCACAACTTGCAAATATGGTAAAAGGTGTTAGTACAGGTTTTGAGAAGAAACTGGAGTTAAAAGGTGTTGGATACAGAGCTCAAATTCAAGGGAATGATCTTATTCTTTCTCTGGGATTTTCGCATCCAGTTAAGTTTACTCCGAAAGAAGGAATAAAAATTAGTGTCGCCGATAATGTTATTACTGTATCAGGGATAGATAAGAGCCTTGTAGGTGAGACAGCTGCAAAGATACGAAGCATCAAAGAGCCTGAGCCTTATAAAGGTAAAGGAATTCAATATGTGGGAGAACAAATCCGCAGAAAGGCTGGTAAGGCTGCAAAAGCAGTAGGAGGTAAATAATGGAAGAGGTAGTTACGAAAAGAATTAAAAGACAAAAAAGAGTAAGAAAAAAAATTAGAAGTGTGACAACACTTCCGCGTCTATCTGTCTTTAGATCAAATAAACGTATGTATGCACAAATTATTGATGATACAAAAGGAGTAACCCTTATAGGTCTTGCGGAAAAATCTCTTACGGGTAATAAAACAGAACGAGCGCGAGCTCTAGGAAAAGAGATAGCTAAGCTGGCAAAAGAGAAGCAAATAACCCGTGTAGTATTTGATAAAGGAAGATATGCTTACCATGGACGCGTAAAAGCATTTGCGGAAGGAGCAAGGGAAGGAGGACTTCGGTTCTAATATGGATCAGACAGGACAACGAAGTGATTTCATTGAACATATTGTAAAAATAAGTAGAGTCTCCAAGAAGACAAAAGGTGGCAATACGGTTAGTTTCTCAGCCTTAGCCGTTGTAGGCGATGGACGAGGCAGGGTGGGCGTTGGACTTGGAAAAGCGCCTGATGTATCATCAGCAATTAGAAAAGGGATTACTCTAGCTAAGAAACACATGATAACTGTTCCAATCGTTAATGGAACAATTCCTTCACGTATAGATGTTAAAGTAGGAGCGTGTAGGGTAATGCTTAAACCAGCTCCTCCAGGTAGTGGTATTATAGCAGGCGGAGCCGTAAGAAGCGTAGTTTCAGCTGCCGGTATTACAAATATTTCATCAAAAGTGCTAGGATCGAATAATAAGGTGGGAAATGTGTATGCAACATTTGAAGCTCTAAAACAACTTGCATTGATGAAAGAAAGAGAAGAGATTAAAAAGGAGAAGGTAAAATAAAAATATGGCACTTCTTTATGGATTACCAAAAATAACCGAGAAAAAGAAACGTCGACTAGGTCGAGGTCATGGATCCGGTCGTGGAAAAACAGCAGGGAGGGGAACAAAAGGACAAAAAGCAAGAAGCTCAATTCCTTTATCTTTTGAAGGTGGAGCTCTTCCTCTGATTAAGCGTCTTCCTTTTCTTAGAGGTAAAGATCGACATAAGTCTCTTCTTGTAGATCCAGTAGTTATTAATGTCAAGGATCTTAACAAACTTCCTAAAAATAGCGTAGTAGATATTGATACTTTAGTGAAATATAAGCTTGTAAAAGAGAAAGAGGCAAAAGTTCGTGGGGTGAAGATTCTTGGCGAGGGAGAGCTGACAATTCCACTTACTGTTAAACTTCCAGTTACAAAAGCAGCTGAAGAAAAAATTCTAAAAGCAGGGGGTAAAGTCGAACCAATTTCATTAAGTGTACGTCTTTCTCAATGAACAAATTTTTCTCAACTATCACTAATGCATTTCGTACTCCAGAGGTGCGAAAAAAAATTCTTTTTACACTTTTTATTTTTTTTGTTTTTCGCATCTTTGCTCACATTCCATTAGCTGGTGTTAATCTAGCACAACTGGAGCAGCTTTTTGCCCAAAATCAGTTTCTAGGGTTATTAAATATTTTTTCAGGAGGAACGCTAAGTCGATTTTCTATAATGGCTCTTGGACTCAATCCTTATATCAATGCTTCAATTATTTTGCAGGTTCTTACTATGGTATTTCCCAAACTAGAAGAGCTTTCCAAAGAAGGTGAAATGGGACGCCGGAAAATAAATCAATATACTCGATTCTTAACTGTTCCGTTAGCTGTTCTTCAGTCAATTGGCATGTATGCTCTTTTAAGAAGCCAAGGGATAATTACAAATTTAACTCCTCTTCAGTTAATTGCTTTTATCATGACTATGACAGCAGGTACGATGTTTCTTGTATGGTTGGGTGAGTTGATAACAGAAAGAGGAATAGGCAATGGTATATCCATTCTTATTTTTGCGGGAATTGTGGGCAATCTCCCTGTATCTTTGGGTCAGACCTTCGCAACCACAACTACTGAGAATTTAATAGGTCTTCTGATCTTTGTATTATTAGGTTTAGCAGTGATAGTTGCTATTATCGCCGTGAATGAGGCCACACGACAAATTGTAGTACACTATGCGAAAAGGATGAGGGGGAATAAGATATACGGAGGACAATCAACACATCTTCCTCTTAAACTTAATCAGGCAGGAGTTATTCCAATAATTTTTGCCGTTTCTTTGGTCCTTCTGCCATCTTTAATCGCCAACTTTTTGATTTCATCACGGAATCAAATGTTTATTAATATTGGTCAATTTTTAACTACTTGGTTTAATCCAAATGGTGTAGTTTATAACGTCACTTATTTTATTCTGGTGGTTGGTTTTACTTTCTTCTACACAGCGGTAGTTTTTAATCCTAAAAAAATCTCTGAAGATATCCAAAAACACGGAGGGTTTATTCCCGGAATTCGTCCTGGTACGCAAACTGCTCACTATCTAAATTATATTCTTACGAGATTAACTCTTGTAGGAGCTATTTTTCTTGGATTCATCGCAATTCTTCCATCGATCGTTCTTGCACTTACGAATGTACAGACACTTTTTTTGGGAGGGACCAGTATTTTAATTGTTGTTAGTGTCGTACTTGAGACATACAGAGCAATTGAAGCGAATATTGTTATGCGAAGTTATGAAGGATTTTTAAAAAATAGATGAAAATTATACTTATTGGTATCCAGGGAGCTGGAAAATCAACTCAAGGCAAATTATTATCTCAAAAACTTAATATACCGTACCTTTCCACAGGTCATATATTTAGAGAGCTAGCAAAGGAGCATACTCCTTTAGGAAGATATATTAAAGAAGTCATGAATGCAGGATATCTTATCCCAGACAGTAAAACACTAAAAATTGTCAGTGAATATCTCAAACGTCCGGAATATCAAAAAGGGTATATTCTTGATGGTTTTCCTCGAACGATACATCAAGCTGAGAAATTCGAAAATGGTATTGATTATGTTTTTTATTTAAAAGTATCTGATAGGGAGGCTCTTTGGAGACTTTCATATAGAGAGGGCGATGAAGCAGAGGGTAGAGAAGATGAAACTCTAAAGGCTATCCGTAAGAGGATAGAGCTTTTTCATAAATATACTGAACCAGTGTTAGATTACTATCGCAAACGTCATCTTCTTTATGAAATAAATGGTGAACAACCAATAGAGGCTATCCATAAAGAGATTATGAGAATAATAGAACGGGGTAAAAAGAAGGAACATGCAGCATAAGATTGAAGGATTTATTATTGCAATTGACGGTCCTGTTGCTTCGGGAAAAGGGACAATTGCTCCGCTGCTTGCAGACCGACTTCAAGGCTTTTATCTTCAGACAGGTGCTATGTATAGGGCAGTTGCGCTTTATTGTATTGAACATAATATTGATCTCACCGATGCAAAAGCAATTGCGGAGCATCTTCCAAAGATTAAAATTAGTTTTTTAAATGGAAGAATTTTTCTTAATGGAAAAGACGTCACAGATAAAATTCGCGACGAAAAGGTTGCCTATGCATCATCCATAGTTGCAACAATACCTGAAGTGCGAGCATTTCTTGTTAGAAAGCAGCGGCAAATTGCCTTGGAAGAACTAAAAAAAGGTAAAGCAGTTATTGCTGAAGGGAGAGATACGGCAACTAAAGTATTTCCTGATGCGCAGATAAAAATCTTCCTGACTGCCGATCCTAAGATTAGAGCAAAACGTCGTCAAGAGCAAATACTTCAACTTACAGGTAAGAAAGTTCCTTTTGATGTAGTGCTGTCAGATATTTTAAAACGTGATGAACAAGATAGAAATAGAGCTATAGATCCTTTAGTGTCTGATCCAGAAGCACATGGATATGTGGTAATTGACAACTCCTATCAGACAGAGGATCAGACCTTAGAGAAGATTATTAATCTCTTAAAAGAGAGAGGATTTTATCATGATTAATATTAAAACAAAAGAAGAAATTGAGATAATGAAAAAAGGAGGCAAGATTCTTGCTGAAGCACTTTTTGAGACTCTCAAGGAAGTGAAACCTGGTATAACTGAGGCAGAGCTTGATAAGATAGCGGAGAATGCAATTAGAAAACGTGGAGGAGAACCTGGTTTCATGAGAGTACCTGGTTACAAGCATACCATCTGCGTTGCAACTAATGAGGTGGTTGTTCATGGAATTCCCGGACCGCGTGTTCTTAAAGAAGGAGATATCATCTGCATTGACTGTGGTGTTTACTACGGTGGTTTTCATACTGATATGGCAGAAACAATAATTGTGGGTTCAGAAAGTAGTGTTATAAAAGAAGTACGAGATTTTTTGAAGACATGTAAACTTGCTTTGCAAGAGGCAATTTCAGTTGCTAAGGCTGGAAATAGAGTTGGACATATTTCAAAGACAATTCAGGACATTGTCGAGGGAAAAGGGTACAGTATTGTTCGCAGTCTTGTTGGACATGGAGTTGGGAGAGAGCTTCATGAGGAACCAGAAGTTCCGGGATTTTTGCAAGGAAAAATTGAAAGAACACCTCTTTTGAAAGAAGGCATGACACTTGCAGTAGAAGTTATTGCCACTATGGGTAGTCCTGAGGTTTGTTATGCCAATGAAGATGGATGGACAATAAAAACTGTAGATAATAGTTTATCTGCAGTTTTTGAGAGAACAATTTTAATTACGAAGGATAAACCGTTGATCTTGACTCAATAGTGTTGCTCTTTTGATGTATTATTGCTATAATACTTCCAATTAATCGTCTTTTTGTGTTTTGAAAGCAAACACTCCATACTGCCTGGGGTTTGCTCTTTTATGCTTTAAGAGCATCTGAGGCAAGAAAGGGGATATGGCACATCAAGGATCATTTGAGAAAGAAGGAGTTGTTAAAGAAGCGCTGCCCAATACATTATTTCGGGTAGAGTTAGATGATGGGTCAACTGTTCTCTGTCATCTCTCAGGAAAAATGAGGCTTCATTTTATCAAAATTCTACCTGGAGATAGGGTGAGAATTGAGATGACTCCTTATGATCCCACAAAAGGACGGATTATCTATAGAGTGAAGTAAGGATAGGTATGAAAGTACAAGCAAGTGTCAAAAAACGATGCAAAAAGTGTAAAATTATAAGACGCAAGGGCGTCGTTTTTGTCATTTGCGATATACCAAAACATAAACAGAGACAAGGATAAATCATATGCGTATTGCCGGAGTTAATATACCAGATGAAAAAAGAGTCGATATTGCTTTGACCTATCTTTATGGTATCGGGAGAAGCAATGTAAAAAATATTCTCAAAGCAGCCAATATCGATGCCTCCAGACGAGTAAAGGATCTTACGGAAGAGGAGCAAAAAAGAATAACAAAAGCTCTGGATGCAATCAAGATAGAGGGAGATCTTCGTGCAGAGGTATTGGAAAATATTAAAAGACTCAAAGAAGCAGGGACTTATAGAGGGTTAAGACACATTCGTAATCTCCCAGTAAGAGGACAGCGAACTCGATCAAACGCTAGAACAAAAAGAGGAAAAAGAGTTACTATCGGAGCTATTAAGAAAGAAATTGCAGCTAAAATGGAAGCTGCAGCAAAAGCAAAAGCAGGTAAATAATTCTAATTTAGATTAAAAATTAAGAAGAAATTATGGCAGCAAAAAAACAGACAAAAGTTACACCTAAAAAGAAATCAACACTTGCAGTTAGTGATCATGGCAGGGTTTATATTACTGCAACGTTTAATAATACATTGGTCACGATCACAAATGATAAAGGTGATACTATTGCATGGAGTTCATCTGGAAATGCTGGTTTTAAGGGTACTCGAAAATCTACTCCTTATGCAGCGTCAGTAGCTGTTGAGTCTGCTGCAAAAAAGGCATTAGAAAAAGGTTTGAAAACAGTAGATGTGTTTATAAAAGGACCTGGAGCGGGTCGTGATTCAGCTCTGAGGGCGATCAAATCCGCTGGTCTATCAATCTCATCAATCTCAGATATCACTCCCATTCCACATAATGGGCCGCGACCTAAAAAGAAAAGGAGAGTTTAATCTAATATGGCACGATATACAGGACCAAAACATAAATTAGCAAGAAGAGAAGGAGTCAATATACTTGATAAGACTTCAGCAAGTCTTGCACGACGTTTGAACATCCCTCCAGGAGTTCATGGAAGGAAAGGAAGAAAACGGCTATCAGAGTTTGGTTCTCAGCTTAGAGAAAAACAAAAAGCAAAAGCAATTTATGGGATACTGGAGAAACAGTTTAAAAGATTAGTCACTGATCTTGAAAAACAAAAAGGAGATACAGGCGAATTACTACTCTCACTTCTTGAGACACGGCTGGACAACATTGTTTATAGACTTGGATTTGCAAAAAGCAGGTATCAAGCTCGTCAATTCGTTTCACATGGGCATATTAAAGTAAATGGTAAAAAGGTAACAATTCCTTCTTATCAAGTAAAAGTCAATGATGTTATTGAGCTTGATGAAAAGATTCAGAAGACGCCTGATGTGAGCAAACTTTTAGAAGAGAAGCCAAATCTTCCTCCATTTTTAGAACGTCAAGGTACAAAAGGTAAGCTTGTTCGTATGCCAAAAAGAGAGGATATAGTAGTGCCATTTAATACACAACAGATTATTGAATATTACTCAAGATAATGATAAAATATATCATTGTCTAGTAAAACTATAATGGAAATTATGCAGTTTACAGTAAAAGAAATACTTAAAACCGATGGATACGGTGAGTTTGTTATAGAACCACTAGAGTCCGGTTATGGGTATACTATCGGCAATGCTCTGAGAAGAGTTCTTTATACTTCTATTCCTGGAGCAGCGGTTACCGCTGTTAAGATTTCTGGCGTAAAGCATAGATTCTCTACAATAGAAGGGTTGAAAGAGAACGTGATTGATCTTCTTTTAAATATAAAAGAACTCAATCTTCGTCTAGCAGAGGGTAAAGATTCTGCAGTAATAAAGCTATCAGTAAAAGGTCCAAAGCAAATTACGGCAGGAGATCTTGAAGAAACAGACGGCGTTGAAGTTATCAATAAAGATCAATATCTTGGATCTCTTTCGGGTAAAGATTCGAAACTTGAGATGGAACTTACTGTTGAGAGAGGACTAGGCTATTCACTAGCAGAGGAGAGAAAATCAACTTCAGTAGGAGTAATTCAGACCGATGCAATTTTTTCCCCAATACGTCGTGTTACCTATTCAGTAGAAGCTACTCGAGTTGGAAGACGAACAGATCTTGATAAATTAACTCTTAAAATCTGGACTAATGGTGCAGTTGATCCAAAAGAAGCTCTTGAAAGAGCAGCTAAAATTCTCTCTACCTCATTCATGCAGATTTATGAGCCACAGACTTCTCAAGCTGTTGCAGAATCTCCCGCTCCATCTAAGTCTTCTGCTGCGAGTGCAATGACGATTGATGAGCTAGACCTTCCTACTCGAATTTATAATTCACTTAGAAATGGTGGCATTGAGACAGTTGAACAACTTTTAAGTACTCCAAGAAAAGAGCTCATATCTATGAGAAATATGGGAAGCAAATCAATTTCAGTGATTGAAGAAAAGTTAAAAGAAAAAGGATTTTCTTTCACTTTATAAGCTAGTCTCAAATCTTAAATCTCAAATGTCAATTCTGCATCTGTAAATCTCATCTATAGTTCGATTTAAGATTTGCATGTAGATTGGCTTTAAGGTTTGAGGTTTTTTTTGTATTTATATGAGAAAAAAAGTTTTTGGAAGACAATTAAAACGAGATACCAATGAAAGGAAGGCTCTTTTTAGAGGTCTGGCAACTTCTCTCGTGCTTCACGAAAGTATAAAAACTACAGAAGAGAAAGCGAAGGCAGTCAAAAGTTACATAGAGAAGCTAGTAACAAAAGCAAAGAAGAATAATTCTCTTCATGCAGAACGACTACTTCAAAAGCATCTTCCTTCAACAGCTATAAAAAAGCTTATTTACGAGATCGCTCCACGATTTAAAACAAGACCAGGGGGGTATACTCGTATCATTAAGATAGGGCAACGTTTATCTGATAATGCTCCAATGGTGATTCTAGAATGGGTAGAAAAGAAAGATATGGCTAAGAAAGGGGAAGAAACGACTACTCAAAAGGAACAATCTAATATAAAGAAAGAAAAGAGTAAAGCTGATAAAATAACAAAAGCAGAAAAAAAGACAACAGAAGAGTCAAAGAAGGTAAAACCAAAATCTACTGCTAGAAAGGAAAAGGATAAAAAATGAAAGCACAAACAGCAGCTACAAGGGAACAGGATATCAAAAGATCTTGGCATCTTATTGATGCAAAAGGAAAAATATTAGGTCGTGTAGCCACAGAAATTGCAGAACTTCTTATGGGAAAATCAAAACCCTATTTCGTTAGAAACCTCGATTGTGGAGATTACGTCGTTGTAATTAATGCCAAGGATATCAAGGTCACAGGCAATAAAGAAGAGAAAAAAGTCTATTATCGGCATTCAGGATATCCTGGTGGATTTAAAGCAGAAACACTTAAGGAACTTAAAGCAAGAAGACCGGAAGAGATTTTAAAACGTGCAGTCAAAGGGATGTTGCCTCAGAATAAGCTTCGTGATAGAATGCTCAAGCGTTTATTTATATTTGCAGGAGAGGAACATAGATTTCAAGATAAGTTTGTAAAGAAGGGAGAGTAAGATGGCGGTAGAGACAGTAGAAACAACTAAGAAAAACACGAACAAAAAAGATTTCATCTTTGCAGTCGGAAGACGAAAAGAAGCAGTAGCACGAGTTCGACTTTATGAGCATCTTCGCGAGGGGATGAGTTGGAATGGAGTTGAGATTAAGAAAGGCGATATCATTGTTAATGGCAAACCGATTGCAGAATACTTTCCGGGTGAGGTTAGTAGATTTCGCTATACTGAGCCAATCCGTGTTGTTAACGCACAGAATAAATATACATTTACAATTAAAGTTGAGGGCGGGGGTAAGTCTGGACAACTGGATGCTGTTGTTGCAGGTATTGCCAATGCGCTTGCAAAAGCAGATGAAGAACACTATAGACCTATTTTGAAAAAGAAAGGCTTTTTGACAAGAGACGCTCGAGTCCGTGAAAGACGAAAGGTGGGTACAGGCGGAAAAGCTCGACGCAAGAAACAGTCTCCAAAGCGATAATCTCCTCAAAAACAAATTTTTACTTTTTAATTATTTGTTTTCTAACTTTCCTAGGTGAAAAGGAGATTTTTTGTTGTTGCGATGAAAGATAAGAAGTCAACTCGCTTGCAACAGCACCGAGTGTGAGAAGGAAAAGAATAAATCCAGCGAGCCAGCCAAAAATGGGTATAAGTCCTATAATAAAAAGAACTATAACGCCAACAATTGCTGCTCTCCAATCTAGAATATAATCTTTATTATCGCGTGAGTACCACCATGAAAGTGTTTTCCAACCAATATATACCTTTGTAAGCCCGAGACTAAGTAAGATAAGAAGTATATAGATCACAAATGAGGTTATTCCCAACCAAAGAATAATAAGAAGAATAAAACTTGCAATGGGCATCAAAAGAAGGTTTATAAATCCAAGAGCAATATTTTTTATGGGTGATACTTCTGCTCGATTAAGAACGTTTTTCGTAAATAAAGGCAAGAGAAGGATAAATAAAAGTGCAAAGAGGATATCTGCTATAAGTTTATAGATAAGTCCTGTGGATATTAAAGCACTGATACCGCCTTTTTCTCTATCTTCTATCTTGGTAAAATGTGTTTTACCTTGAATTCGAGCCTGATTGTCAATGTTTGCTTTTTCTGAAGAAGTATAAATTAGATCCCCTCCAATAAAAGCAGATGGTCCTAGTGTAAGGGAACCAATCGTACCGCGTACATTGCCGCCAACTCGATTATTAAGCGTTATGCTTCCTCCATTGAGATGTGCATCTCCATTAACTACTCCTTGAAGAGACAGTTGTCCGCCAATGAAGATAAGATCTCCTTTAATTAATGCGTTTTTAGTGATTTTGACCGATCCGCCAATTATTACAACATCTTTTTCAACAAGTGCATCAATAATGATATTTCCACCTGCAATACGAGCACTATCGCCTACACGTTCAGAGATAGTGATATTTCCTCCAGCAGCCAAAATATCTCCTGTTACGATGCTGTTAATATTGATATTGCCTCCTGCTGTGGTTAGGTCATTTGTAATGGGTGCATTAATATCTACTGAACCTCCAAACACATAGGCATTTTCCATAGGTCGTGTAACAACTACAGAGTCATCTCCTGTTTTTATACTTGCTGCAATAGTTGTTGTTGCGAAGATCAATGAGAGGAAATTAAGTATAATGAAGGAAAAAATTGTAATTAATTTTTTCATAGAAACATTTTCTTAAGGATACTATATTTATAAAATGCAATCAATGCTGTGATATTAAATACATAATCTATTTCTTACGCAATATAGTTAATTCGAGAAAATCTGAAAGTGATTGTTGGTCTTGATGAGGAAGCGGGAGTCTTTTTATAAGAAGAAGAGCTTTTTGTCTCAGCAAATTGATCAGATTCTGAACGTCATCTGTTACATGATATTTCTCCAGTAAAAGTTGATAAGTTTCCATATCGGTATCAGTAATATTTTCTTTTCCTTGGAGATATAAGACATATTTTTTGTCTTCAGAAGAGGCTCTTTCCATAAGTTTTATATAATGAAATGTTTTTTTATTTTCTCTAAGATCAGATCCAATGGGCTTTCCTATTTCTTCTTCTGTTGCATAAATACCTAGCTCATCGTCTTTAATTTGAAATATAATACCCATGTATTCACCAAGAAGTTCAAGATCTTTTATAGTTCTTTTTTTAGCACCTGCTAGAAGAGCTCCGATGGCAAAAGGAAGAGAAAACGTATATCTAGCAGTTTTGTAGGTATAAAGTGAAATAATATCACTTTCAGTTGGAAGATTAGATTGTATACTTAATGCCACATCTTGCATCTGCATTATTCCTACCTTCATAAATTCGTCACAAAAGAGTTTTTGAATAATTTGTTTTGTTTTTGCAGGAAGTGAGGTGTTTGCAAGAAGATCATATGCAAGGAAGAAGCAAATATCACCTGCACAAATAGCAAGCGATTTCCCCACTTGAAGCTTATCTTCCGCAGAAAATGTTTCAGCGTAGGATATATGAAGAGTCTTCTCTCCACGGCGAAGAGTGTCATTATCCATGATATCATCATGTATGAGAAGAGCTGAATGGATAAGTTCGATGGCACCGGCAACGCGTATGTGATCTTCTGTAATTCGCTTTTTCAATAATTGAATGATACTTAAAATCAAACCTCCGCGTACAATTTTTCCTTTAAGAACAAATATCTCCAGTCTCTTCAAAACATCTTCCCCATAAGGCTTGATCGTAGACAGGGTTTGTTTTTTTTCTTGAAGATATGCTAAAAGAACTTTTGATATATGATCTTTGTTTTGTATCAGGTTGTTTTGTAGATCCATAATTATCTATTGGAGTATAATTATACCTCCTTTTTAAAAATATGGGTGAAACATTTTTAAAATCTCTCCAAGAGATTTGTACACAAGCTATTGAAAAAAGAATTTTTCCAGGTTGTGCTATTGGAATTGTTTTTCGTGGTGAAAAAAAATTTTTTTCATTTGGTAATCTTACTTATGCTCAGGGATCACCACTGGTGAGTGAAAAGACGGTATATGATATTGCCTCTCTTACAAAAGTTATTCCCACATCACTTCTTGCGCTCAAACTTATTGAAGAAGGTAAAATAACTTTAGATGCAAAAGTTAAGAATATCTTGCCTGAAATTACTAATAACTACCAAGATCAAATTACTATTCATCATCTTCTTACACAGACTCTTGATTTTGATCTGAGACTTTCTGAATTTAAAAACTTACCCCCTGAGGAATTATTGTTAAAGATTCTTCATGCTTCGCTTCGCGTTTCACCTGGAGAATGCTATACATACCATAATACAACAAGTATTTTATTAGGTCTTGTGATAGAGAGGCTTACGCAAAAAAATCTTGATCTTCTTGCTCAAGAGATGTTTTTTCAGCCGCTTGAGATGAAGAGAACAACATTTAACACTTCTTTATTTTTTCCTGATCAGATTGCTCCTTCAGAGATTGATATCTGGAGAGGGAAAGAGATTAGAGGAGAAGTTCATGATGAAAGTGCTTATGTTTTGAGAAAGATTATGGTACCAGGATCCGCTGGACTTTTTTCAACAGCAGAAGATTTGACAAATCTTCTTTTAATGTTAACACAACACGGAATATTTAAATCAAAACGGATTCTTACAGAAGAAACTATACAACTTATGCAGACAGACCAATCAACATCTCAAAATCAAAGTATTGGATTGGGGTGGGAGTTATGTGCATCCTGGATGGGAACAAAAGTTCCGAAGAGTACCATCGGCAAAACAGGTTTTACAGGATGTAGTATCCTTTGTAATATTCCTCTTGAAGTTGGAATAGTTTTTTTGAGTAATCATACTTATCCCTATCGTCAGAGAACAAAAAAAGAAATTTCATCTTTTAGAAAAGAACTTGGTGATCTTGTATTTTCTGAAGTACAATAAGAGGTTAGAGTGTAGATATACTATGCATTGCTTTCATCTGCTCTTTTTTTATCTTCTTCAGATTTAGAGATTAAGTTAAGACCTGTTTTTGGATCGTAAGATCTAAAAAGTTGTTTATCATATACCTGTAGTGCGACTTCTCCTGTTGCAGAAATGATAAGCTTTTTTACGTGTCCTCCCAGAGTAGAATAGTCTTTGCGTGCAAATACTCCATGTAAATGTAGGATAACTTCTCCGTTCATCCATGCACTGTTCCCATTAAGACTGACAATCTCAAGATCTTCTTTGATTGTTTTGTCCAGATACCCTTTTTTTCTAAATCGTAAAAGGAGAGAATAATTTCATTGGTCGCACCAATTGCAGTAAATGTAGAAGATGGAATACGATTTATTGTGAGAAACTTTTTTAGTTCTTCTATCAGATTTTCTCCAGCGTTAAATCTCAAAAACAAAAAATGCTGTTCAGTGAGAAGTCTTTCCATGAATTAAAAACGTTTTCTTGTAGTTTTTGAATCTCTATTCACCCACCAATCATCTTCTTTGTTTGCAAACCACCACTCGTCAGATTCAGTTGCAAGTATTTCATCCGCAAGTTTTTTGGCGACATCTGTTTTAAGTCGTTTTACAGATGATGGAATCCACGTTTTCGCTCTCGTATTACCAATATCTACATGTTCTTTGAGTGAGAGTATCCATTCTATAGTGTCGGCATCTTTGGCTAAAATTGCTTCTTTTGTTCTTCGTTCTTTGTATTCCTGTAAAAGTGAAAGAATATCCTCTCCGAAGGGAACTGTTTTGGCAAGATCGTGAATTGCTCTTTCTTCGTCGGAAATTGTGTATTTTTGATGCACATAATTAAGATCGCTTGTTCTCGCTTCAGCTAGGTCATGAAAAAGACACATTTTTAATACTTTAAGTTTATCTATGTTTTCTTCCATCGTTGAGAGAACATATCCAACATATACGACCCGATTAATATGTTCTGCAACAGATTGTTCTCCACTACCAAGAAAATGAAATCCTGAACGAGGTGTTTTGGAAAGAATCCCTACCTCAAAAAGGAAGTTAACAATATTTTTTAAACTCTTCTTCACGAATGTATTGTAGGTATTTACAAGAGTTTAGTCAATCTGCAATAAGAGAACTGTTTTCATAAAAATTATGAGTGATTATTCTTTCTGTAGTAGAGTAATTCTCATTAGGAGGAAAGCGTTGAGGTCTTTGAAGATGAACAATATTTGTACCATCTTCGTCTCGAAAATGCCTTCCAATAAGAACTGTTATGGGTGGTGTTCTACCATGATTGTTTTCTTCGATAACTGCACGCATACCATGATATTGTCTTAGTGTTTGAAGTTCTTTTTGTTCACTGTGTACTCCAAAATCAATTATAACCCCCTGAGAATCAGATAATACTCCAAATATATCTACTTGTCCGCATGTTCTAGCAACTTTTCCATCTTCTTTTGTTATTTCGCGGTTATAAATAACTCCATAATCGTTAAGATAAAGTTCTCTAAAACATAAAGGAGGAGATTCTTCTTTGAAAGACTGTTTTGTCGTTGAAGAAGTCTTTTGTTCTTCTGGTGTTTCCTTTTCTAGTAACTCTTGTCTAATCCAATACCATGCTGCCATGAAGAAAAGTTCTTGCTCCTCATGCTGTATTTCATACATAACTGGGTGAGTTGTATAGTGAGGGTTTTCATCAAGAAATTCTTCTATTTTCTTGGGAGAGGGAGGTACGGGTCTTGCTTTCACTTGCCGTCTTGCGAGTACTTCGCGCGCTCCATTTAGTGAATAGGGATTTTCAAGGGGTCGTATTTTTTTATCAGGAGGAATGATAAACCATTTTCTATCTCCTTTAAGGGTAAAGAGTAAACCTTCATATTCTCTTTGCGTGCCATCCTCCGAGATGACAGTACGCTTTGTTTTTTTGGGTTTTCTTTTAGGTTTAAATTGCTTGATAGCTTCATTAACAGGTGGGATATTTTCTGGTTTTTTGTTAATGAATGAGGGAAGTGTAGTTGATATGCGTTTTGCTCCTATTGGTAAAGGCGGATTTGGAGAGCATTTTTCTTTGTGAGGAAGGAAAAGTAGATAATCGTGAAGATGGGATGAGAGGTTATCAACCTCCAGAGATGCTCTGACCGGACTATTTTCAATAACCGGGGGCATGTATTCATAGTATAAGAATACATTTTCTTTGAAAAGATGATTATCTATATCAAAATAGAAGAGGTTAATTCTCGTCGATAATTAATTCTTTAGTGAAAAGGTATCCCCACATAATTGCTGCAGGCAGAAGGCTCTCGAACTTTTCTAAGTTAAACTCTTTACCTTTAAGCGTGAATCTTTTAATGTATTGTTCGCTATGTAGATTAGTAATAATCAAATCAAGTACCTGGCTTGTAGGAGGTTGAACCTTAATTCCTTCAGTAAGTACTCGACTTACTTTGTTTCGTGCTAATCTGATTGTTTGTTCATCCGTCGCAAATCTATATGGTGCATGCTGTTTAAAAATAGCTCTTTCTTTAAGATATACTTGCACCATCGCAAGATACAGAAGCCCAGATAAACGAGTACGTTTAACCTCATCAATTGATGGGATAGGTGTATAGAGAAGTTGGGCAAAGATAAAAGCTGCTTTTCTACAATGCTCGAGAATCAATTCGGGAAGATAAAACTTAGAGAGAACACTATCATTAGTATACTGATCCATGGAATAAACAAGTTCTTCCCAGATTCTAAGAACGGTAGGATCAAGCTCTTGTTCCTCTGTGTTGGGCAGGCGCTTCATAACTTTTTACATTAATATTAGGATATACTGAAAATGATGAAAAATGCAAGCACAGCAATGTATTTTAAAAATTTTAAAAATTCTTTTCTTCAATTTACTCTCATAGTGTGATAAAACAACAGATAATGGAAGTCACTGAAATTGATATTTTTATTCTTTTTGAGTGAAATAATTATAAACATCTCTTGAGATACTCGCAATTAATTCAGCTGCTTGTTGAGGATCGCTAGATTCAGTCAACATGACGAATATGTAATCTCCTTTTTCTGTAAAAACTATTCCCGCATCATGTTTTGCTTTCCCAAGTTCGCCTGTCTTATGTGCCACGTTGACTGATTTTGGAAGATATTTGGGAATTCGATCATTGATGGTCTGTTTTGAGAGCAGATCAATCATTTCTTCAGAATGTTGAGGAGTGACGAGCTCTTTCTTGTAGAGCTTTTCAAAAAAGAGGGCAATATCCTTTGCTGTTGTTACTGGAGGTGATCCTGTTTTTGATGAGTTCATATTCTCTTGTTTTAAAAATCGTTGTAAAGATGACACACCTACTTCTTTTGTAAGTAGGAGTGCAGCGTAATTATCAGATACTGTAATCATCTTAGATAACGCATCTTCCACTGTAATTTCAATGGTTCCTTCCGTAAGTTCTGCTTCTTCAGAAGCTATAGAAAAGGCTTCATTTAGTTCAGAAACCTCTCTTGAGAGTATCTGTTCTCTTTTCAATCGTTTTTTATCAAGATGATCGTGGACAACAGCCATAGTCCAAAGTTTGTAGAGGCTTGCTGTGGGGTAGGATCGATCAGGGTTGAGGCTATAGGTCTCTCCTGTTTGAAGATTTTTAATAACAATTGCATAGTTCCCTTTTGCTCTTGCGAGTTTCTGTGAAACTATCTCATCAAGTTGGGTAGTAAACAGTGAGAGAATTTTTTCTTCTGAGTTTTGGACTGTCTCAATGACAGGTGAGATAATTCTGATTTGAGGTTTTTGGTCATTCAATGATGAAAGAATAAATTCTAAACAAAAAAACAAAATAAGTATTAATATGGTAAAAAAGAAAATTCCTTTAATAATTTTCATCAAATTTCCATACTACTGCTAATTTATTTATTCTTCAAGTAAAAAAATCCGTAATGAACGTTTATTTTTTTTTTACTTATAAATGACAGATGTAGTAATCATTCATCAATCGCGTAAGTAAAGTTTTTCTGCCGTTACCTAGATAGGTACTAACAAGTAATATTGGTTTAAAATTTAGGAGAAAATACAAGCAAATAGTTGCTTATACTCCTCAGCAAGAGCGTGAATAGTTTTGTTTAACCATCTCCTTTAGCAAATGTATATTTCTTAAGTAACAAGCTGTTGTATTTTAGCTTTTTTTTCAGATCTTCTTTAAGAGTATATTAATTTGTGTTTTCATCTCCAGTTTGTAGATGTCCTTCTGTCATTGCAAGAAGCTTGCCAAGTTCAGCTACAAACTTTTTTGCATGGTTACGACTCATACCAATGCGTGAGACTATCCTAAACTGATTTGAACCGATGAACTTTTGTGCAATATCTAAAATTACCCCGTCTTCATTGGTTGTCATAAAAATATTATCTGTATATAAAATTGGCGTTGTATCTGCGTTAATAGTTACCGCAACGCCTTTTTGTTCTTTCTCATCCATATGATCACCTCCTTTAACCTTAAAAATATGCCTTACTTCCATCCACGCAGCTCAATTTAGTGGTGGGCAAATTAGTGTTTGATAAATGTTAATCTAATTGGGCAAGGATATTTTTTAAAATTGCTCTAGAATATTTTTATAACTAAATAATATTTCTTAAATTAAAAGTACATTTATTATAGCTTATAGCAAGACTGAAAACTGTATCTTATCTCATAAGAGTATTAATTACAAAAATTCCAGAGTTTAACTATTTAAATGTAAATTACTAAAGAGAAGGTTATTTATTTATTATCAAATACATTTTGGTGCAGATCAAGAATTTGAGGATAAAGTCTGATAACTCTAAGGACATGGTCAAGAAAGTTAGATCTATTAAATGAGTTAATTTCTTCAAGGTTTACCCATTTATATTCATCATGATCTCTACTTAAATGAACTGTTTGGCTGTCGTTGAGCAACTCACAAAGATAGGCAATACGAATCACTTGATATCCTTTTGTTGAAGTTCCAGATTGTGCAGCAAAAGGGAAAAGAACACGAACAGATAATCCTGTCTCCTCGTAAACTTCTCGCTTAACACCCTGATCTAGATCTTCATTATAGTCGAGAGCGCCGCCTGGTATCTCCCATATACCCGGCTGAGAATCATGCAATGCTCGTCTTACAATAAGAAGATTCTTTTCCTTATTAAAAATTGCTCCGTATACACCAATCTTTACTAAAGTATTCTCATTGTGCATGTTGTTTATTGTATAGCTATTTTTAGCAAATGACTAGGAGTATTTTTTAGAAAATTCGTCAATTAAGTTTTTTACTGATAAAATAAAATAATCCAGATTTTTATGAATAAGACACTTCTTATTATTGCCTCAATTGCTTTCACAAATTCACTTGGTTATGGAATTATTATTCCAATTCTTTATTCATACTCCTTAAAATTTGGTTTAAATGATTTTGAGAATGGAATGCTATTTGCTGTTTTTTCTTTTTGTCAATTCTTAGCAACTCCTTTTATTGGCAGACTATCTGATAAATATGGTCGAAAGCCACTTCTTACAATATCAATTTTCGGAACTGCTCTGTCATTTTTTATAGCAGCATTTGCTCCCAGTGGACTGTTTCTTTTTATCGCAAGAGCACTTGATGGAATTACAGCGGGCAACATTCCCGTTGCTTCAGCAGTAATATCAGATACAACAAATGTAAAAGAACGAGCCAGAGGATTTGGGATCATTGGAGCATCATTTAGTTTTGGATTTATCTTTGGACCCGCAATTGCAGCAGCGATGCTTTCTTTTGGCATGAATATGCCATTTATTATAGCAGGCATTATTTCAGTTATTACTCTCATTTTTACTGTGTTATTCTTACCTGAAACCAACAAATATATTGGTCAGGTAGAAAAAAAACATATTCTTCAAATATTGGATATCAAAAAATTGATAACTGCCATCAAAGATGAAAGGACAGGAATTACTCTTCTACTTTCACTTTTTTATAACATAGCATTTGGTCTCTTTATTTTTTCTTTCCAACCCCATGCAGTCAAGACTATGGGTCTCACAGCGAATATTATATCTCTTATCTACACACTTTATGGAATCGTAGGTATAGTAACACAAGTTTTTTTAATACCACGTATTGTTAGAAAGTTGGGTGAGAAAAAATCTCTTATACTTTGTTTTGCACTTGTTACAGTAGTCTTTGCGGGGATGTATACAGTGTCGACTTTATTTGTATTTATTGTTTTAGCTATAATTTTTGGGTTTGCCAATGGTTTTTTCCTTCCAGTGATTCAAACACTTCTTTCAAAAGAAGTTGATGCGAAGTCTCAAGGATCAATTTTGGGTCTTAATTCATCTTATACTAGTCTGGGGATGATTATTGGTCCTCTTCTAGGTGGTGTTATTGCGACATTTTCAGTTCCTTTACCTTTTATTTTTGGCTCAATCATTACATTTATCTGCCTTATCATTGCACATACTAAACTAAAGGACCGTTATTATTCTAAAGAACATCTCATCTAGAAGATAAATAAATATTTATAAAAAACGAATGGGGGTTTTCTCTTAAAATTATGGTCGAGTAGTATACGCTAGTGCAGAGTAGATTTCATTTAAAAATTCAGAAGGTTTTCTTTCAAGAAGTATCGGCTTTGTGTATCCACTGTTGAGTGCTAGCTGGGTAAATGTGTGGAATGAGAGTGGATAGGGTACCCATTGATTGCCTTTATCAACGTTGTACTCAACAATAATTAATTTGCCGTGAGGTTTAAGACAAGATCGAAGTTGCACGAGAAAAGACTGTTGGTCTTTTACAAAATGCAGCGAATTTGCCATGAGAATGCCATCAAGTGGAGGAAGTGGAAGAGATTGTGTAAAGTCAGCAACTAAAAAATGAATACTGGAATTGGGAAATTTTTCATCAAAGAGTCGTTTTTGAATAGCGATGCGTTCTTTATTTGTATCTATAGAATATATAATGGCCCCCTCTCCTGCCAGATCTCTTAATGCGAGAGTAAAAGCTCCTTCACCAGATCCTAAATCTGCCCATATACCACCGTTATCTTTTGGTATAGCTTTTGCTAAGAGCTTGATATGGTCACTATGTGTCATAAGGATAGTTATACAAAGATGTAGGTAAATCTGGTCTTTTTAAGATAATCTTCTCTTGAGAAAGTAAGAGATTTTCAATTAATCTACTAAGAATATCAATTCCTTCACCTGTTTTGGTAGATACAAAAACAGGTGAGTAAGCAGAATATTGTTGTTGCAGTTCGCGGTATTTTTCTTTTGAGATAGAATCTATTTTGTTAAAAATATAGATTGTATCCTTATGATATACGTTTAATTCTTTAAGAATATTTTGTACTGTTATAATTTTTCTTTTAAGATCATCATCACTGCTATCTATCACATGCAGGAGGATATCGGAATGAATAGACTCCAAGAGTGTTGAGTTAAATGCATCAATAAGAGTAGTTGGTAAATTACGAATAAAACCAATTGTATCTGATACTAAAACTTCTTTTTTGGAGTAAGGGAGTTTCATCCTTCCTACACTGGCATCTAGTGTTGCGAATAATGCATTTTCTACATGATTTTTTTTCTTGGTGAGCAAATTGAAAAGTGATGTTTTACCAGCATTGGTATATCCAACAATAGATACTGTCTGAAGTCCCATTTTGCGTCTTCTTTCAAGTTGGCGTTTTCTATCATGGGTGAGTTTTTTCAGTTTATCTTGCGCTTTTTTCATTTGTCCTCTCCAGTGTCTCTTCATAAGTTCTGTATTGGTTTCTCCAATTCCTCGCGTTCCTATACTTCCCCCTTGTCGGGAAAGAACATGACCCATGCCGTAAATACGAGGACCCATATGACGCATCGCAGCAAGTTCTATCTGAAGACGGGATTCAGTGGTATGAGCGTGCTTGGAAAATATTTCTAAAATCAGATCGATTCTATCCCATACCTGAATTTTAGAATTAATTTTACTTAAGTAATTTTTCATGTCGTAAATATGTCCTGGTTTGACTATTGCATTGAGGACTACGACATCAATATGGGTATGTTTTGCATATTGTGCAATCTCTTCCACTTTTCCTCGTCCCAGATAGTGTCCTTTATCATGTACTTCACGGCGTTGAATAACAAATTCGACAACTTTTCCGCCATAAGCATCAACTAGCTCCTTTAACTCTTTTAAATCTTTAAATGCTTCATTATCCGAGACAGAGTGCGGAATAATGCTTGCGATTAAAAATTGTTCTTGTTTCTGAAGATACGTCATCTTCGCTATTATACTTCACGAGTCAAGTTCTTGTAATACATTTTGCGAAAGAACTAGACTAATAAAATATAAAGTAGAAAAACATTGATTGCATCTTTCATGCTAATTATGCGTATTTTGTTTGCAAAATCCTCAGAAAGAAATAATTGATATACGCAAGTGTTCTGAAGGATAAAGATACTCTATCAAGAAGAGTTGATGCTCCGAGATAAATTAAGTAGTATATAGCAGCAATTTTCCAGCTTATTAGCTGTTTCATTTAGTCATCAACAGTATAAGGGGAGCTTGTAATATTTGCAACTGATGAATTGGAGTATCTTTAACTATAAATTAATTGAGATAAAGCAAGAGTGTTTAAAAGTTTTATTTACAATTTAATTTTTATTGTAGATCTTGATTTTTCTAGAAGTAATAGTGCTTATTTAGTTTTTCTTTTTTCTTGGTTTTTGACTTAATGTTTTCTTAATACGCGAAACTGGTGTGTTCCTAAATACCACTCTTGATTATCTTTTTTTTCTTTCTGAGGATAAACAGCGTGTTCTCCTCTCCATAAATCAAATAAGGGATCAGGAGTGTACCCTTTATTTTTAAGAACTTTAACTGCGTCATCGTGGACTGGTTTTAGCAAATTATTCTCTACTTTTTCATCTTCACAATCAAAAACAATTATACCTTCCTCTCGTAGAAGATTATCAAGTTGTCTAATAAACATGGGATTTTCGTAGAGTATGGGTGGAGGGTTGCGAAGTATAATAAATTGAAAGGTTTTGTCTTTAAAGGGAGGTTGAAGAATATTTCCAAAAACAGAGTTGAGAGAAGAGAATGGACCGTGATCTTTAATAAATTGTGCATATAGTAGAGGTGGTTCTAGTTCTCCTTTAAGCATAGCAACATGTTCTTTGCCATCATCAGGAAGTGCAAAATATATTATATCTTTTCCAAAAACGTGAACTGGCACTGGATCACATCCAGGCGCAGGATAAAGGCCTATTGAGTTTTTGGGAAGATATTTTTTTATTTGTTGATAGAAAGAAACTCTTTCTTTAAGTAATTCATCAAAAGATAGAGATTCAGAAGAGATTTCTGTCTCACCGCTATTTTCTGACATATAAAAATTATTATATCTGAAAAGATATCTTTATTTTATGTTAAGTATGTTTATTTTTAGAAATAAGATTTTTCGTTTTTTAAAGTAAGTTTTTTAATATCCTCAACTATTTCCGGGAATCTTTCACTATTGAAATGCCCTCGATCTTCGAAGATATTTAAAGTTGCATTGGGAAGTTCTTCACTATAATACTTAAGATCAGCAAATGCAACGATGGGATCATTCTTACTATAGTAGAGTAAGATACGTCCTCCTTGTTTTGCAAAGTTGGTAAGAGTAGTGTTAAATGTGAAGTCAACTAGCGGATGATATGTGGGAGTACTATAGGGAGCTGCAACTAAGATAGTAGCTTTTATCCTTTTAGGATATTCATTTTCTGAAAGATATTTAGCTAGAAAGAGTCCTCCAAGAGAATGTCCTATAAAAATAACATCTTGATTGAAATAAGGAATAAATTTTTCAAACCAGATTTTCCATTCAATGAATCTTGCATTTTGAGAATTCGGCATTTTTAGATTGATAACATCAAAATTTTCTCCTAAATCATCTTTCAGATTTGCTTTCCAATCCTTTGTTCTTAGTCTCTCAAGAGAGATTTCTTTTTGTTTGAGACTATTAAGATACTCTTCATATGTCGCAAAGACATCACCCCCAGGAATGATGATAACTTGTTGTTTCATCAGTCTTAATTATACTTCATTAAAGGGGAGCTACAAGGATATATTTCTAAAGGGAGAAGATTTTAAATAAATCTATTTAAAAGAGTTATATTTAGTAGGGACTCTTTTAATCGTTTGCAATGTAATTGTTGTTAACTTAGTAGGAGTATTTTTAAATTTTGGTAAGTACTCAAAATAGAAAATAAGATAATTTTTTAAGTAGGATCTCTTAAGTGTAAGTTGCATACTTTTTCCCTTCCTTTCATATCATATGCTTACTTTAGACAATGCAAATTATTTTTGCTTGACAGATTGATAACAAGTAGTGGACACAAAAATGACAATTCAATAAAAGAAAAAATGAGTTTAGTTTGAGATTACCTATAGCAATTACGCTTATAAAATTTTATACTTGGTGCTATATGCAAAATATAGAGTTTTTAGGAGCAGTAGGAGGAGAGGTAACAGGATCATCATATCTTCTGACTTCAGCTTCAGGTAATCAAATTTTAGTGGACTTTGGGATGTTCCAAGGAATTGAAGAGACTGTGAAGAGGAATTATTTGCCTCTTTCCTTCTCTCCCTCAGCATTGCAAGCTGTTTTTTTGACGCATGGTCATTTAGATCACTGTGGTAGATTGCCTCTTCTTGTCTATGGAGGATTTAAAGGACGGATTTTTATGACCGCTCCAACACGAGAATTTGTTGAGATATTGTTACAAGATTCAGCACGGGTTGCTGAGAAGGATTTAACCAAGCAACCTCTTTATTCCCTGGAAGAGGTCAACAAACTTATGCAAATGATAACAGTTGTTGAGTATAACAAGCCTGTACGAGTGGGTGACTTTGAGGCAGTATTTAAAGATGCAGGGCACATATTAGGCTCTGCCAGTATTGAAATTACTGATATTTCAAGTGACCGTAATCAAAAAATAGTTTTCAGCGGAGATTTGGGTAATACTCCACAAACAATTGTAAAACCAACAGAATATATTGATTCAGCCGATTTTGTTGTAATGGAATCCACATACGGTAACTCTTCTCATCCTAATGAAAATCCGTCAGAAGTAATTCAAGAGGAGATAAATGAAGTTGAACAAACCGGTGGAGTGCTTCTTATCCCAGCTTTTGCAATCGAGAGAACACAAGAGGTACTTCACATTATTCATCATCTTAAGAAAGATGGAAAAGTATCTCCACATACTCCCGTGTATCTTGATAGCCCCTTAGGAATAGATGCCACTTTGGTGTATATGAATTATCTAAGATATGCGAATTTAGAAATAAACTCTCATCAAGGTATTCCCTTTAATTTTGAGGGGCTTGTGATTACAGATGACTCCCGCGATAGCAAAGATATTATTAACGGTATAAGTCCAAAAGTGATTATCGCTGGATCCGGCATGATGGCTGGTGGGAGAATAATTCACCATGTTGCGAACTATATTTCTGATAGAAAAACACGGATTTTGTTTGTTGGTTATCAAGGAGAAGAAACAATGGGACGATATATATTAGACGGTGCAAAAAGTGTGCTCATAGATAACAAGCGAATTAAAGTAAATGCGCATATTAGATATCTTACTACACTTAGCTCACACGCTGACCAACCGCGGCTTCTAAAATGGCTGAATCATATTAAGGGTACTAAAAAAGTATTCCTAACTCATGGAGAGGATGAAGAGCGAAAAACATTAGCCGAAAAAATTAAATCAGATATCGGAATAAAGTATGTCTTCCTTCCAGACTTTGACGAGGCATTTGAACTTTAACAGATTAAAGATAATTAGTTCAATCCTTCAGAGGGTATAATTTCTGTTATATCACCTGTTTTCCAATTAAATCGCATTAATTTTGTACAACTGTAAATTGCTGCATATTTAGCACGTGTATCTACTATTTGATCTGAGTTCATCATGAAATTTTCCAGTGTTTTTTTACCATCTCCTACAAATGGGAGAACAGCTTCAAGAATTTGCTTTGAACCATCAATAAAAGTAGGAACCACCAGTACTTTATAAAATTGTGGATTAAGTCCAACAGAAGAGAATAATTTTATTCTTTCTACCGGATCATAATGTATAGTTGGCTTTCTCCAAAATTTTTTTTGTAAAAGATATAATTTTTCTAATCTAAGGTAAATTACTAGAGATTCTTCTGGAACTTTTAGAGTTTTTACATCAGCTATATCAATGTATTCTTGGACATCTTTTCCTGCTGCTTCTGGATCAGTATAAATTTGAGGTAATGTGATAACATTTTGTAGATAATCACCGGACATGATAAAAATCATAACTAAGAAAGCTTCAGTAGGAAAATTCGGTTCAATGTAACAATATTTTTTCATATTTTGATTTTAGAGACGTCTAATTTGCTAGTCAATTGGTTTGAAGAGAAGTTACTTCTTACTTTTAAACATGAGAATTTTTGTACTTTAGCTTAAAATTAGGGTAAGCTTTCACAGGCTATACCATCTCCATCAGAATCAAGCCTATGAGGATCGTTGCTGGGACCTCCTTGAGACAAGAAAAAAGCTTGTGCTTCAGCATGCGTTGCGAAATCAGAGCAATCTTTATCTTCGCTGGAGTAATTTTGCGGGTTAAGATTTGATTGTGAATCAAATTGTATTGAAGGAGTGGGGAAGGCTTTTGTAGGAGTAGGATTTGATAATGATTTTGGAGTTGGTGAAGGTGATTTGATAGTAGGGGTTGGCGAAATACACGCCTGCCAAAGTCCACGATTATGCTTACGTGCTTCAATCTCTGCATTTTCTAATTCATCTTGATATTTGATGTCAGGGGGGTAGGAGGATGCAACTGCAAAACCTTCTTTTACTAACTGCTTATTAATGAAGACATCCCCAACATATACATAGCGAAGTAGCCGGTCGTATTTATCTGTCTCTGAAATATCTTTTTCAATTTTGACTATTTTCCCCTCAACTGCTTTTTTATTTCTTTCCGTGGCCTCTTTGCCAAAGCATTGTACCTGCTTTCGTGGATCAACACTCTCGGGGGTATCGATTCCAATATAACGAATAGTTTTACCACCTTCTATTTGTAAGGTATCTCCATCAATAACTTTTAACACTTTTACAAATTGTTCATTTTGTTTTGGTGTTTGAGTTGGTGTTAGCATAGTTTGCTCAGGGTGTGTGGGTGTGATTGCAGTGCGGAAATTTGCAACTGATTTTAGAGGTTTTTTGTTAGTCGGATTTTCTTTAGAAAATACGCTTTCTGCTAGAATATAAGACGTTAGAAAAGCAAGTAAGTAAAGTAATAAAAAAAATGTATAAATTGTATAACGAAGAAGAGCGTTTTTTATATTGGAGTGAGAATAATAAATTACTCTATAAGAAAGATAAATAGAAATAATTCCTAAAGTAAGTGGCCAAAAAAATAAAGCGAAAATAATCTTCAGCCATTTATATTTTCCTGAAAAAAGACTAAGCATACACTTGCAGGTATTATATACTATTTAAATTACCTTTAACTGTAGCTGGGTTACTTTTGATTTTGTAGATATAGCTAACTTATTTAAATTTAGATACGGCCAAATTAAAATGTTTAGTTTATTGTTTAATGAATGCTTGTCTCCTGTATAGAAATCTGCCAGAATAATGTATCTTTATGAAAAGAAAGGTTTTTCTTACTTCTTTTCTTGTTCTTGTTGTTATAAGCTCCATGTTGGGATCGTTTATTATTTTTCATCCTAAAAGTGAGATCCTTTCTTTGCAAACATTTTCCTCAATGAAACCATCGCCTCCATATAAAAAAGAATATAGAAACAAAAACTTGAGTTTTTCTCTTTTCTATCCTCAAGAAATGAATGTTAAGCAGACTTCATCTTCGACAATTAAAATTGAAGAAAGAAAAACTAAAGAAGAGATAGCAATAATTCAAATCATTACTTCTTTTTCTTCTAGAAACTTTGAATCTTTTGCTAAAGAACAACTGCTCACGCTTTGTTCCTCCTTAGATACACAGTTTATGACTTTTTGTCCGACTATTGACAGTCAACAGATATTGACAACTAAAGAAGGTATAACGGGTTCCATCTATTATCTTACTGAGGTGACAAAGGAGAGGATCTCTCAAAAAGAAGTAGAAAGAGGTATAAAAGGTCCATTTTTTGTATTTGATCTTTCTTCTCAAATTGCCTCAGGAAACGCAATTCTTCTTATGTATTCACCCTTTAGCAATAAGCAAAGTACAGTTGACGTGGCTGTTCTGCGAAGACTTGCTGAGGGTATAAGAATTGATAAGAGAAAATTCAAAGAAGAAATTCGCATTCCTTCTGTCAAGGATGCTTCTTCATCTGCCTTATCGAATTTTTAGTATTAGTTTTAAGAAAAAAATTACAATGATATCGAGAATAATTGGAACAGCCATATAATATATTCCCATATTTAAGAAGGGAGTTATGTTTTTATTGATAAAACTTGTAAAAGCATAGATGGGTATATGTCCGCCCAAAATGATATAAACGCTTAAAACAATACTTAGTAAGATAATAAAGGTAATCATACCCTCTAAGTCTTTTTTACTTGAGAACATACTATTACCAATTTCGAATACACTGTAGCTTATTACAATTATCCAAGAGGTGGTTAAGAGATGATATTCTTGAGTGAGAAAAAGTAATACTAGAATAAGACTTATTCCAGTTAAGAAAGGAGCAACACCAATTAATATTCTGCGAAGAGGATCAGCTCCAAGAATTGTCACGCTTCCCATAGTAACTTTCTGTCCATCAAAACGAGGTATTAGATTAATTTCCCCTGTTTTAACAAAAAGGATTTTAGCCATAATAAAATGAGCTAGTTCGTGAATAAGAGTACCAAGAAAAAAAAGAATTGATAAAAGGATCACAGTTGTTTTTTTACTTTTTGTGATTTTGTAGAGAAATAATGAAAGTGTTTGTTGTAACTCTTTTGATAGAAAGAAAAGAATAAAAAGCTCCAAAAAGAAGAAAATAACAATACTCATTTTTAATATTTTATGTTTTCAAAATACTGAAAAGAGAATAATTACTTTTTTAAATGTAAAGCTCTTAAAAGAGCATCTTAAAGATTTACTTTAGGATTTATTTGTTCGGATTTTTTTACTACCTGAAGAAGTTCCACTTCAAAAATAAGAGTGCTGTTTGGTGGAATATTTCCCTGTTGAGTATTACCATAAGCAAGATCAGGCGGAATAATCAATTTCCTTTTTCCTCCAACTTTCATTCCAACAATTCCTTCATCCCAACCTTTAATTACTTCTCCACTTCCTAGAGTAAATGTAAAAGGTTGCTTATTGTAAGAACTGTCAAATTCTGTTCCTTCAGTGAGAGTTCCCTTGTAATGTACGGTTACTCTGTCACCCATTTTTGCTTCTTCACCTGTCCCTATTACCAGATCTTGTTTTGTTAATTTTGTATTTTGATTAGTTGTATTGGTAGTCTTAAACTCTGTCTTCTGTTGTTTTTTTTGTGGTAGATTAATTGCAACCACTCCCAGAATATAGATTAATAAGAAAATTGCGATACCAACTACTATTCGTTTCATAAATGCAGCATTATTGTAGCGTAAATGAAACAAAAAGTGTAGATTTTAATAATAGCTAAAAGCTATATCACTACTAAGTTGTTGTGCTACACTTTAATAGTAATCTTTTATGAAATTAAGACTCATTGCAAATGTCTGTTTAATTGTCGCTTTATATTACTTTGTTTACTATGTTTATCTAGGAATCATCAATCCGATTCCCGCATTAGGAGATAGTTGGGATTATCATATCCCAATTGCTACGACCATACTAGATGGTCGTTTTTTAAATCCTTCTGATTTCAAATTACCTCAATGGTATTATCCTGGATCATCTGAGGCAATAAATGCTCTGTTTATTCTTTTACACATCCCTCTTACACTCTCCAATATTTTTGCAACTTGCGTATTATTTTTTTGTTTATTATATCTTGCAAAAGTATTTCGTTTGCAATATTACTACGCAATTATTTTTGCCTCAGCATTTACGACGCTTAATGTGGTCGTAAGGTGGTTAAACGCAGTCAGTATTGATGTGTGGGTCGCTGTATGGTTTGCCCTTGCAATAGTTTTACTCGAAAACCCCAAGAAGAACTATTCTTATTTTGCAAAACTGGGTTTGGTTTTGGGAATGTTAATTGGATCAAAATACACAGCATTTATATTTTTTCTCGTGTTATCCGCATTCTACTTTAAGAACATAATAAAAGTGCTAACTCTAAGTCGATTTTTAATGTTTCTTGTCCCATTTTCTATCTTTGGTTTGTTTTGGTATATAAGAAATTATATTTATACACAGAATCCTTTTTATCCACTTCTCGTGCTTGGCTTTCCAGGAAAAGAAATTTTTGGTAATTACAGAGTTTGGAATGTGGGATTAAAATATCCGATTACTATGTTTGACTCAGCATTAGCAGAATATAAAATGTGGATTTTTGTTGTTATTCTTGCATTATTGTGGTTGATATATCAGTACTTAATAAAACGACAATATCACTTAAATTCTATTAATAAATTATTTATTCTTGGATTAACTAACTTTTTATTTTATTTCACCTTTCCTACATCTGAACAGCCGTGGATAATGGTGTCAAGTTTCAGATATTCTTTTCCTGCTTTCATACCTCTTATGTTAGGTACATTTTTACTTGCAGCAAAATATAAAAAGGAAGAGTTAATTGGGTATTTAGCAGTAGGTAATATGATCATGGTTACTTCCTTAGAATACCATCCTAAACTTGTTTTTATATATGTACCTCTTGCATTACTGATCTTCTATCTTCAAAAGAAGAATTTATTTCTAGCAGCAAAAAAATATATTAAAAAAGATCTTAAAATTTAAAATCTTTAAGACGCAAATGCTTTGCAATTAGTTTTTAGTTTTAGAATAAATCAACATTTTTGGATTTCTCTATTGAACAGATAAAATCTTAAAGTATCAACTAACTTCTATTTGATAATTTCTGTAAGCTAGTCGGGGATCGCAGAATTGAACTGCGGCCACACGCACCCCATACGTGCATTCTACCGTTAAACTAATCCCCGAAATTTGCTTTTTGATTGTAGCAAAGAGAGGGTTGCTTTTCCACTTATTGGCTAAGGAATTTTAGGTATTTTGAGGCTATTATATTACTTTTTCTGATATTTAATGATCTACTCTGATATATTGTAAAAAATACGAAAATGAATTATTATGATTTTAATTTTATATGGCAAAATCATCATCTTCCCAGAAAACAGTTAGCCCTCAAACTGATCAAAATCAAAAACTTGAAGCAATCCGTATGGCGATGGAGCAGATTGAGAAACAATACGGTCGTGGTTCAATCATGCGTTTTGGTGAGGCTGCAGGTAAACTTGATATTTCAGTTATATCAACAGGTTGTCTTCCTCTTGATTTGGCACTCGGAGTTGGTGGATTGCCGCGGGGGAGGATCATTGAGATATACGGTCCTGAAGCATCAGGTAAAACTACAGTTTGCCTTTCAACTATTGCACAGGCACAGAAACATGGCGGTATTGCAGCATTTATTGATGCGGAACACGCACTAGACCCTCTTTGGGCTGAGCGAATTGGTGTAAAACTTGATGAGCTTCTTATATCCCAACCTGATACAGGAGAACAGGCGCTAGAGATAGCGGAGAGTCTTGTTAGATCAGGGGGTATCGATGTGTTGGTCATTGACTCTGTTGCTGCGCTTGTACCACGAGCTGAAATAGAGGGTGAGATGGGAGATGCAGTTGTTGGACTGCAGGCACGACTCATGTCACAAGCATTGAGAAAACTTACCGCAGTAATCTCCAAATCAAAAACCGTTGTTATATTTACTAATCAACTGCGACAAAAAATAGGTGTAATGTTTGGTAATCCTGAAACAACAACTGGAGGACTTGCTCTCAAATTTTATGCCTCAGTGCGTATGGACATTCGCAAAATCGAAACGATTAAGGAAGGAGACAAAGTCATAGGATCAAGACATAGAGTCAAAGTTGTTAAAAACAAAGTTGCTACTCCCTTTAGGATTGCTGAGTTTGATGTGTTTGAGAATGGTATCTCTAGAGAAGGCGGTATTCTTGATGTTGCGGTCGAGATGGGAATCATTACCAAATCCGGATCATTCTTTAGGTACGGTGAAGCATTAATTGGGCAAGGAAAAGCAGCATCCTTAGATTGGCTTAGAGAAAATCCAGAAGAAACAAAAAAAATAGTTGCTGAGATTATGAAGCTAAGTAAAAATGGCGGTATGCCTGTAGCAGTAGGTGTTGAGGAAGAAAGCGAAGAATTAACTCCTGCATAGTTTGAGAAACATTCTGTATCAATGGAGGTATTTGAAAAATATTATACGATTGCGGTTAAATTACTCTCCTTTCGTCCCCGATCAGAGAAAGAAATAAGAGATAAGTTACTGCAAAAAAAAGCTCCTTTAGAAGTGATTGATGCCATTATAAAACTTCTTAAAGAACAAAAATTTATTAATGATGAAGATTTTGTAAACTGGTGGAGAGAGCAGCGTACACGTTTTCGTCCCAAAAGCGATAGAGTTATCAAACAAGAGCTTAGGCGTAAAGGGATAGAGAAAGAACTAATTGAAAAGATTTTTGAACAAGAAGAATCTACGATGTACTCTGATCTTGATAAAGCTAAAATACTTGTCAAAAAACAACTTAATAAGATAAGTAAATTTCCCCTTGATGAGCAATATAAAAAACTGGTAAATTATTTAGCAAGAAGAGGGTTTGACTGGGATACAATTAAGGCAGCAATTGACGATATTTTAAAAAAACAGTATAATTCTTTTTAGTGGCAAGAGAAATATTGCTGAATAATTTATGAAACAAGGATTCTTACCACCACATATTTCTCAGCAGTAATGCACTTATTTAATAAAAAATAAGTGTATATTCTTCTCTTGTCCTCAGAAACCTATGTCAAATTCAACACAACAAGATTTAATTATTCTGGAAAAAAAGCTTCTTGAACGTCAAGAACGCCTTGAAAAGAGGCAAGAGGACCTTGATCGTGAAAAAGAAGAGCTTTCTAAGCAACGCGAAGAATACCTTAAGAAACTTGAAAGGGTCAGTGGACTTACGCGTGAGGAGGCAAAAAAACTTCTTCTTGAGGAAACAGAGCGAGATGCTGCCCAGATTATGGCTCGTATAATCAAGGAAAAGGAAGAAGAAGCAAAAGCAACTGCTGATCAGAAAGCGAGAGAAATTATTGCTGATTCCATGCGACATGGAGCGTTGGATTATATTGCTGAATATACAGTCTCCGTTGTAAAGGTCGAAGATGAAGAGATGAAAGGACGCATCATTGGCAAAGAAGGTCGAAATATCCGCACATTCGAACAAGCCACAGGAGTTGATGTGGATCTTGATGAGGAAGGAGTGATTAGACTTTCTTCTTTTGACTCAGTACGTCGTGAGATTGCTAGACGATCTCTTGAGAAACTTCTGAGAGATACGCGTATTCAGCCTTTCAGAATTGAAGAAATAGTTGAACAGACTCGTAAAGAGGTTGAGAAAATTATGCTTGATGAAGGACAAAAGCTTGCTGCAGAGGTGGGCGTCTATAATTTACCTACTGAACTCTATCAAACTCTAGGAAGGTTTAAATTCCGTACATCCTTTGGACAAAATCTTGTTGTTCATACACTTGAGGAGACTAAAATTGGTGTACATATAGCGCACGAGCTCGGAGCTGATGTGAATGTTGTTAGACTAGGATGTCTTTTCCATGATATTGGAAAAGTGCTTGAAGGTGAAGGGAGCCATGTTAAACTTGGGGTAGATTATTTGCGACGGTTTAATCTCCCTGATGCAGTTATAAACTGTGTTGCTGAGCATCATGAAGATAGACCATTCTCCTCTATTGAATCTGTAATTGTTCATGTTGCTGATGCTATTTCCGGTGCACGACCTGGAGCAAGATTTGAAGATATTGAAAATTACGCAAAACGACTAAAAGAAATGGAAGAGATAGCAAAGAAATATGAGGGAGTTGAAGATGCCTATGCATTTGAAGCTGGTAGGGAACTGCGTGTAATTATTAATCCAGGCAAACTGGACGATTCACAAACGATTCTTCTAGCAAAGAAAATTCAAGAGGAAGTCAGTCGTGCTCTTGCTGTCCCTGGAGAGGTAAAAGTAACAGCAATTCGTGAATTTCGCTCAGTTTATCCAGAACACACAATCTAACTAATTTTATATTGACAATTTAAGGATAGCTTTCCATCATAAGTATATGAATAATTTATCTAATGGGCCCAAGCTATCCATACCTAATGATAATCAGGATACTTCTGTTGATTTCTATTCAGGATCTCTTCTGAAAACATCTTCTAATCAGAGATGGTTTAGAAGATCTCATTTTATTCTTCTTTTAATTACTGTCTTGATTAGCTTTAGTTCTCTTGCTTACTATTTTATATCAAGTAAGTGTGAAATCAATCCTAAAACTCTATTTTTAACTCCTGTCACATCACAAAAAGTCACGCAGCAGATGGATGATTCGGAGAAAAAAAATAAAATAGCAGAAGCTACTGCTAACTTTTTTTCTTTTGATGGTGATAACCTTATACATCTTGCTTCTCTCCCCCAATATATTAAAGTAGATCTTTTCAATCGAGTACTTCCGGATATGCTTATTTATATTTATCAAAACGTGATCTATCAGCTGCAGTTAGGAACTGGAGAAAAAAGAGCAGTGTTGGCTCCTTCTTTACCTGAAAATGAGGTGATAGTAGGTGGTGGTTCTGTTTCATCGAGCGAGTTTTATTATGTTGTCGGTCCAAATCTAAATACAGGGCAAGAAAGGCTCTCTCTTACTATGTATTTAGTAAATACAGCAACAGGCAACACAAAAGTATTTAAGTCATTGCCATATAACAAACATGGATCGTCCTACATATATTTATTTCACTCAAATGACAGCGATTATTTTGTGAGATTTGATTATACTGAATGTCGTGGGGGTCAACTCTATCGTTACCACAATTCACAATTGATTGAGATAGCAAAGATAGGTTATGAATGCAGTTTAGATCCAAGATATATAGGATTTATTCCTAATACGATAGAGGCGGTTTTTGCGAGTGCAGAAAAAGAATTTAATCCTAAAAACCCCACTTACGCAGATGCAGACTTGTATCTTTTGAATCTTGAGAATGGTTCAATTACACAGCTTTTGGATCTAGCAATAATTTCTTCGTCTATCAAAGATATTATTTTAGATCAGGAGCTACAACAGATTGCGATTATAACGCAGGATACAATTCACCTTTTTGATATACCCACACGCAAATTAATCAAGAAAATACCTATTCCCTTTGATAAAACATCATTTTATTCTCTTACGCGAGGTAAGCTATTTGGATCAAGATTATCATCCGGTGAGTATATTGTGATTGATCTATATTCCGAAAGAGTAAACAGACTTGCTTTTTCCGCCACTCCTATAAAAAATGAGATGTCATATTTTGGAGTATGGGAAGGGAGAGCGATTCTTTTTAGGTCAAGGTGAGAATTTGGCTTGCAATGATAAACTATTCTCTTGACAAGTTAAAAATTTCCTTGTACTTTAAATCTAATCAATTAATTTAAGTGAAAGGGGGTGAATCAATTTGACAAAAAAAGACCTTATTGAAATTGTTGCCAAAAAAGCAAATCTTACTAATAAAGCAGCAAGAGAAGCTGTACAAACAATGCTCAATACAATTCGTGACTCTCTCAAAAGAGGAGAAAAGGTAGTATTGACTGGTTTTGGAACGTTTAATGTTAGAACTCGTCGTCAACGCGTAGGGAGAAATCCAAAAACAGGTGAGAAGATTACACTTGCTGCTAGAAAATCTCCGGGATTTACCCCTGGAAAGACATTCAAAAAAGCGATTCGCTAATTTCAAATAAACGCGAATACATACTACTTTTTCTATTCGTGTGATATAAGAGAATAAAATACTGCTCTAAATTCACACGAATAGTATAAAATAGTAAGGTATTTGCGTTTTTATTATGATAATCTCAGTGGGGCATCTTTCGATGTATTATAAGGTTCATAAAAAGAAGCCTGGATTAACTGGTGCAGTGAGATCATTTTTTGCTAGAGAGTCTGAGATTGTAAAAGCTGTTGAGGATATCTCTTTCTCTATAGATGAAGGAGAAATTGTTGGGTTTATTGGACCTAATGGAGCAGGAAAAACAACTACTTTAAAATGTTTAAGCGGTATCCTTTATCCAACAAAAGGGAAGATATCTGTCTTAGGATTTACGCCATTTGATCGAAAAACAGATTTCCTTAAGAATATATCTCTTGTTATGGGTAGGAAAAATCAGCTATGGTGGGATCTTCCTGCAATGGACACTTTTCTTTTGAATAAAGAGATTTACGACGTTCCCCAGCAGAAATTTAATGAAGTTGTGTATGATCTTGCGAAATTGCTGGATGTCATAGACCTTTTACATACTCCTGTGCGCAAACTTTCGTTGGGTGAGCGTATGAAAATGGAGCTTATTGCATCACTAATCCATTCTCCAAAAGTTTTATTCCTTGACGAGCCAACTATCGGTCTTGACATTGTAATGCAAAAAACAATTCGTGAGTTTCTGCAGGAGTACAATAAAAGGTATAAAGCTACAATACTCTTAACATCTCATTATATGAAAGACGTTGAAGAACTTTGTAAAAGGGTAATTATCATCAATAATGGGTCAATATTATATGATGGTTTTCTTTCAGATATCGTTAGAAAAAGTGCTCCTTATAAGATAATAAAAGTCATTTTTTCAAAATATGTTGATCCCAAAAAGCTTGATTCCTTTGGGGAAACAAAAATTTTTTCATTTCCTGTATGGGAAGTAAAAATCGAACAAAAAGAAGCAAACATTCTTGCTGCAAAAATCCTCAAAAACTTTCCTGTTGAAGATGTAAATATAGAAGATCCAGAAATAGAAGATGTAATTGCTTCGTTTTTCGCAAAGAATCAAACGTGAGAGTATTACGTCACTTTTTAAATTTGCATTTTTAGTTTTATGATTTATTTTCATAGTTTCTAATTTAATACTTTTAAAAGAGAAATTATTTTCTAGAGAGAAAAAATAAAATATGTAAATAAAAAATTTTTAATTT